>JACCDU010726113.1_pt1 | contig 50362 bp, 44 predicted proteins | sample 7446081 | NCBI WGS metagenome assembly JACCDU01 (sample SAMN15323447, study PRJNA562643) | freshwater metagenome | isolation source: river surface water | place: USA:Blue River Watershed | collected 2017-08-17 | reverse complement strand
GAGAATTAGTAAGGTTTTTTCTGGTAAGATTTCTGATATTGTTAATACATTCGTTGTTGATAAAATTGATGGTCTGGAAAGTAAAAAGAAGTTCAATGTTGAGAACACTCGTAATACTATTAAATATGTTTCTCCATACTGGACTCCAATTCAAAACTTGACATTCTTATCAGACAACTCTATCTCAGAGAATCAATCTCCATCGTTCTTGTTCTATGAGAATAGAGATGGATTCAATTTTAAGTCTCTTGAAAAGTTGTACAAAACAAAGTCTTTCCAACAGTTTATCATGGACAAATATTCTCGTGATAGCTTCCCGCAAGGTGGTAACGCACTGAACATTATGGAAGACTACAAACGTGTTGGTGAAATTGATTTCGTTGAATCTTATGATTATCTGGATAGACTATCTGGTGGTATGTATAACTCTAAGCTGATCTCATATGACTCTACAAAGAAAACATACACTGTTAAGAACTTTGATATTAAGAAGAAGTTTCCAACTCAAACTCACCTGAACGAACACCCTCTATTTTCTGAAAAGGCTGTCGGTAGAAGTAGTGCTAAACACATTCTATTCCCAAGAGCGTTTGAAACATTTACTTCTTTCGGTGATACAACTAACGCACGTGTTCTTCAAGAACGTATTTCTTTCTTGAAGATGGCTGAAGCTCAAAAGGTTAATATTACAGTTGCAGGTCGTTGTGATTATACAGTTGGACAGGTTGTAGAATTAACTCTATATAAAAAGCAACCTATGAAGAAGCGTGACCGCCAAGAAGACTTGATTGACCCTGTTAATAGTGGCAAGTATTTAGTTTCGGCGATTAACCACCAGATTTCGGTTGAAGGTCATACATGTTTTATTGAACTAATTAAAGATTCTATGAAGAAGAAAGTTGGATAATGGCACAGAATATATTTTTCGGAGTTGTTGAAAACCGAAGCGACCCTCTTGAGTTGGGTCGCTGTCAAGTGCGTGTAGTTGGTCTACACACTCACGATAAGAACTTACTACCAACATCAGATTTACCATGGTGTGCATCTATGCAACCAACCACATCAGCTGCCATGAACGGTATTGGTTATACACCGCTTGGTCCAGTTGAAGGTTCTTCTGTTGTTGTTATGTACCTTGACGATTCTTATCAACAAGGTATTATGCTTGGTGCTGTTGGTGGTATTGCTACGAACCCTGTACCTATTGACTTCGATGACTCTGGACCAATTGCAAAGAGCGACGTTGCTACAAAAGATATTGTTCGTTTAAGAAGTATCCCTGGACCACAAACAGGTCAGATTATTAAATTATATGACCCAGACTATAATCGTCAAGACTTAACATCTAAGCTGACCGCCAACATGCGTGTTAGTGGTTATGGTATTGAATATGGTACAGTGATTATTTCTATCGACACTGGTACTCAGATTACTATCTCTAAACCAGTTCGAGACTTTGGCGAAAACCTAATTGACTTTGAGCCACCTTTGGCTTCTGTTAAGTCTATTGTTGAATCTAAAACCAACGTTACAGGTTCTACACTTGATCAAAAATCGGATCCAGTTAAAACAACCCCTGTTAACTCTGAAATTCCAACTCTACCTCCTCTACCAGAGTTTAAGAATACGCAAACTAAAGCATCGGAAGGCATCAAAGCACTTATCGCTGCCTGCGATAAAGTTGGTCTATCAACCAAAGAACAAAAGTGTGCGTTGCTTGGTATTGCGGGTGGTGAATCTGGTTGGGTTCCTCAGAAAGAATCATACAACTACTCAGAGTCTAGATTAAAACAAATCTTCAGCTTTGCAACTGATGAAGATGTTGCAAAGTATGCAAACGCAACTAAGAAGGGTGTAACCCGTGAAGAATTTTTCTCTTGGTGTTATGGACCAACTAAGCGTGGAAAAGGTTTCTTTGGTCATACATCTGATGAGATGGCTGGTAAGTATTTTGGACGTGGTTTCATTCAGTTGACTGGTTACTCTAACTACAAGAAGTACAATGACTTGGCAAATAAGATGGGGTTGAACATTGATATTGTCAACGACCCAGATTCTCTTGACACAGATATTAATACATCTGCTTTGGTAGCTGCTTTGTATATTAAGGATAGAGTGCCAAAGGGAATTAACCAAAATGCTCACCCTGACTATTTTTATGCAGCTAAAAAAGCTGTTGGTGTAAACTCACCAGATATCGCTGCTCGTAAACTTCGTTACTATGAATATTTCTACGGTAAAGAAGGTGGTGGTGTTGTTAAAGACGCAGGTGCAGCTGCTCCAGTTGTAGAAGAAAATTCAGATACAAAACCAGGACCATCTAAAAAATCTATCGAGACGGGTTCTTTTGGCTTAGGATTCCGTGACCCAAACAACAAATACCCATTACAAGAATATATCGGTGAATCAGACGTTAACCGTTTAGCACGTGGTGTTATTGATGGGACAGTTGTTAAACTAAAAGACGCAACTAGAAAACTTGGAGTTCCAAAGGCTGACGGTGGTTCTTGGGATCAACCAGCTGCACCTTATGGTGCAAAATATCCTTTTAATAAGGTGTTTGAGTCTGAATCTGGTCACATTCAAGAGTTTGATGACACTCCTGGTCAAGAAAGAATTAATACTTATCACCGTTCAGGTACATTTACTGAAGTTGATACCAACGGAACACAAGTAAACTATATCATTGGCGATAATTTCATCCTAATGGAACAAAACGGTTGTATCCACGTTGCTGGTGAATGTAACATTACAGTAGATGGTCAGACTAACATCTATGCACGTTCTGATGCCAATATCAAAGTCGATCAAAATGCAACTCTGACAGTTGGTAATAACCTTGATGTTGGTGTCGCTAACGATGTTACTTTAGCTGCAGGTGGAGACCTTCTAATGAAGGTTGGTGGTAAGTTTAATGTTGATGCAGGTGAAATTAACGTTAAATCACAAGCAAATCTTGCTATGCAATCTGTTGGAGATCTATCATCTAAGGGTGCCAATGTTAATATTGAGTCGCAAGGAGATTCTAACTACCTAGTCGCTGGTACTATGAACATGGACTACGCTGAAGGTAACTTAGGTTCTAGTGCAGCTGGCGCACCAGATGTCGCTAACGTGGAACTTACACCACCACCAGCAGGAATTCCTCTAAACTCTGTTATTGGATACTCTATTGCACCTCCAAGAGAGTTTGAAGAGAAAGCGACTATTGAAACTCCAGATGATTGGGATACACCCGAGGGTCGTGCTCAAGCGCAGAAACAAGCTGCCACAGAAGGTGTACTTGGTGCAGTTGTATTACCAGAAGCCGATGAAACTGGTGCAACTCCAACTGGTGGCTCTAATAAACCCGTTGAAGTTGATAAGGGTAATATTCAGAACACTAAAGACTTTACTGATGACTATCGTCTTTCTAAGAACGTTGTTCTTGGTATGATGATTTCTGGTGGCGTTGGTGGTAAACATCGCCTAACTCCACAAATGTTGAAGCCGAACGCAGGTGGCCAAGAACGACTATACACTGTTCAAGAAATTGTTGGTAATTTGGCTGAAACAGCAAACAACATCCTTGAGCCAATTATTGATGTTATGCCAGGTGGTCGTTCTGGTTACAACGTTCAATGGGTTATTTCTTCTGGTTATCGTTTGAAGGGTGTTGTTCCAAACGAGTCTCCAACTTCAGACCACTGTAAGGGTCATTGCGTTGATATCGTATTGAAGATCCCAGACAAGTACAATAAGACATTTGAGTTAATCCAAAAGATTGAACCATTGATTGTTTATGACCAGCTAATTCTTGAATATCGTTATCCGGATTCAGTGTGGATGCACATTTCTTATCGTAAAGATAACAACCGTAAGATGGCGTTCACTATGGTAAACGACAAGACATACAAGCGTAATTCTAAAGGTCTTCCAGCTGGTTTCTTCTTGTTGAATACAATTCCCCCAAAGGGTAGCGTATAATGCCAGCAGTGTGGAATATTGAGAGTTTCGCGAACGTTGACGAGTACCAAGCATTCTCTCATTCTTTAACATATACTAATGATGAGTTCCCAGGGAAGTCATATAAGGTTGTTATTGTTCCATCAGAGGTTAATCCAGGAACTGTATTCATCAGTGGTAACAATATTTCAGGGTATTATACAGATGTGTTTAATACACGCATCAAATATAAAACTAAGAAAGAACCAAAACCTGAAAGCGAGTTTATAGAAGTTATAAACTTTAGAGCTATTGATTTAGATAAACTAGAACAGGTGATCAGCTATAAACCAGACTTAACACCAAATAAAACCTACACATATCTGGCCAATGTATATGATGGTGACAGCATCGTTGATACTAAAACATATACCAAGATTGTAAACAATAATTGGGATTTGAACAAAACCCTTCTTCTACAATATATCAACTCCACTGCAATTACAGACGAGTCTCTTTTCAGACCTTGGATAAATAGTATTAATGGAGCCATTGTAAAGTGGAGAAATACATCTAACGTGGATATTAACTGGGCATAAAATGGAAATTCCAAATATATTTAAAAATAGAGCTGGTGCAATTCAGCTTTCAGACTTAGACGATAACTTCAACGTTGTTAAGGTAACAGTCAACACTCAAGAGTCCCAGATCGCTTCTTTACAAACTGGTCAGTCTGACCTTGTTACACAGATTGCTAACTTCTCAGCGATTCCGATTGGATGTATTGTTTTATGGTCAGGTTCTGTAAACTCAGTACCGTCAGGGTGGCGTCTATGTGACGGAACAAACGGTACACCAGACTTAAGAGACAGATTTGTAATTGGAGCAAGATCAGATTCTGGTGGAACAGCTACAACGTTTGTGACTGGCGCTGATACTAAAACTGGTGGTACAAAAGACGCTGCTGTTATTAGTCACGTACACCCAGTATCTTCTTCAGCTACTGTGACTTCAGATACGGATTCTTGGTCTGGTACTATCGCTGCTTCAGATTCAGGATTATATGGTAGTGGTTCATTTTATAATTCTGGTGGGAATGGTTCTACATTTGATGATAATTTCTACTCATCTACGAATAATGAAAATAAGAACGTTAGTATCAGCCACACTCACACTCACACTCATACAGTTGGTGTTACGACTACAATTTCTTCAGTTGGTGTGAGTGGAACAAACGCTAACCTTCCACCATACTATTCTCTTGCATATATTATGAAGGTATAATATGCCAGGAATTGCAATTATCGGAGATGTTACAACAGGGCACGATGGATATCCTCCAACAGAGATGATTTCATCGCCAGTGAGTAAGACTAAAGTTAATGGTAAGAAACCAGGAGTGGTAGACTCTGCTTGCAGATTCGCCACACATACAAAAGGGCTATCAGTTCACCCAGAAACGATTAGAACCCCAAAGAAAGGTTCTAAAAAGACTAAGATTGAGGGTTATTATATCGCTAGAATCGGCGATGAGTTAAATGATGGAGATATTATTGCTGGCGGTTCTGAAAATAGTTTTATAGAATAGAATAAATAATATCTATGGCAAGAAATACAAGAACGTTCTCAGACTTAGACCTAAACTTCGCTCCTCACCCAGTGACAGGCGACCTCACACAAAAATATGACGAGAACGCTATTAAACAGGCTGTTAAAAACCTGTTACAGATTCGTCACTATGAGAAACCATTTCATAGTGAAGTTGGTAGTCCTCTAAGAGAACTACTATTCGAACCAATCACACCACTTACTGAAAAGATGGCTCGCAGAGCTATTATCGACATCATTTCTAACTTTGAACCAAGAGTTCAGTTAATAGATGTCAACGTTATTGCGTCTGACGAAAATAACTCATTATATATTAATGTGGTTTTTAGAATTGTAAATACTGAACGTCCGATAACTCTTGACTTCATATTAGAGAGAACACGATAATGGCACAATCAACAAAAAGAATTAAAGTTAATGCATTAGATTTTGACGAAATTAAGGATAACCTTAAGACGTTTCTTTCTTCTCAAGAGAAATTTCAGGACTACGACTTTGAAGGTTCTTCTTTCAATATCTTACTAGACCTTCTAGCATATAACACACACTATAACAACCTGTACACTAACTTAGCAGTCAACGAGATGTTCCTTGACTCTGCAAGTAAGCGTGCGTCAGTTGTTTCTATCGCTAAGATGTTAGGATATACACCAAACTCAGCGAAGTGTGCAAAGGCATATGTAAACGCAACTATTACTGCTCCAACATATTTCCAAAGCGTTATTACTCTTCCAGCGAATCAACCGTTCTTAACTTCTATTGATGGTGTTTCTTATACTTTCTATAACACATCTGACGTTACAACTGTTGCGGTTGGTGGTACTTATACGTTCAACGATATTGAATTGATTGAGGGTATTCCTCTATCTTATAGCTACACCATCCGTCAAGGGCAGAAGTATATTATTCCAAACGCAAACGTTGATATTTCTACTCTAATTGTTAAGATTCGCGAAACTCCAGACGACGACACTTTCGTTGTATATACTCCAGCTGAAACTGTAACTGAAATGGATTCTAATACAAAGTCCTACTTTATTAAAGAGTTGGATGATGGTGTTTATGAAGTTTACTTCGGTGATGGTATTGTTGGTTACAAGCCTATTGATGGTAACTATCTAACATTTGAGTATTATGTTTCTTCACTTGAAGGACCAAACGGTGCTAACACTTTCTCATATGCAGGTACTGCTCTTTTAGGTTCTGGTCTTACTGTTGTAGCTTCTACAGCTGCTCTTGGTGGAGCTTCTGCAGAAGAAGTTGAATCCATCAAATATAATGCACCTCGTATGTTCGCTGCTCAGAATCGTGCGGTTACAACTGAAGATTATAAGACTCTAATCTATAAGAACTTCCCACAAGCTGACTCAGTTGTTGTTTGGGGTGGCGAGGATAATGATCCTCCAATTTATGGTAAAACTTTTATTTGTGTTAAACCAACTGACACCAACAAGCTGACAGATACTGAAAAAGATTTTATTAGAAACCAGATTATCGCTCCAAAATCTGTTGTATCTATCACGCCTGAGTTTATTGACCCAGAATACTTCAACGTTCAGATTGACGTTACTGCGTACTACAACGCTAAAGTTTCTGATAAGACTCCTGCTCAGTTAGAAACTCTAATCCGTGAGGCTATCTATGCCTACGACGACACAAACCTTAAAAAGTTTGATGGCGTTCTGCGTTATTCTCAACTTGTACGTTTAATCGACGAAGTTGACCAAGCTATCGTAAACAACACAACTAAGATTTTAGTTCGTCGTGAATTTACACCTCGTTATAATCTGTCTTCAGAATATAAGTTGAATATGATTAACCCGATTTTCAACTCTACTATTCCAGCTGAATCTGTTATTTCAACTGGTTTCTATATTCCAAACACAGCTAACATTCACTACATTGACGACGACGGTCAAGGTAAATTGCGACTGTTCTACTACGACGCTCAACAGAACAAGTATATTGTAAACCCTTCTATTGGCGAAGTTGATTATGCTAACGGCACTCTAATCGTTCGTAACTTAACGATCACTTCTATGGCTGATGCGACTTTCGAGTTTATCTTGAAGCCAGAATCTTATGACGTTGTTACAGCGTATAATCAAATTGTACAAGTTGCTCGTAACTATCTAAACGTTAATGTAATCAATGATATGACTGCTGCTGGTTCTAACCAAGCTGGTAAGAATTATATCTTCACTTCTATCAGAAACTTAAAGTAATATGAATGATCTAGATCTTCGTGTTGGTCTTAAGAACTTGGCAGCTTCGCAGCTGCCCGAGTTCATCAGAGCGGAATATCCAACATTCGTTTCTTTTGTTGAGGCTTATTACGAATATCTCGATAACCAAGGTGTTAATCTAGCATCTGTTCGTGATATTGACGAAACCCTTGAAGATTATATTAAATTCTTCAAAGCTGAACTTGCTCATAATTATCCAGTCGTTTCTACCGATACAAATACTGAACGTTTTTTACTAAAGCACATCAAAGAACAGTATCTTGCAAAAGGTTCTGAGGCTTCATATAAACTTCTATTCCGTTTGTTATATGGTAAAGACGTTTTCATTGACTATCCAGGTCGTCAGATGCTTCGTGTTTCTGATGGTCGTTGGACGCAAGACGTTTCTATTTTCGTTAAAGTAGCTCAAGGCGACCCCTTTAAACTTATTGGTAAAACTGCTTCCATTCAAACTGGAAAGAAGATTTTTAATGCAGCTGTTGTTTCTGATGTTGGTGGTGGTACTGGTGTTAATGCCAGCGTACAAAACGTCATTGCAGTCCCTGGATATCCTGACATCTTTGAGTTGTTTTTAGATAGAAATTTCTATGGACAAATTGAACCATTAAACACTATCAAGTATGGATCAGAGTTTCAAGCTACTATTTTACCATGTACTGCTAGAATTAAAATCAATGACCCAGGAAAAAACTTCAGACCAGGTATGGTGTTCCAGTTATTCACTGGTGAAGGTACTCCATTTTGGTTCAAAGTTTCTACAGTAACTGAAGCTGGCGGTCTTAAAACTATCGACACTATTCGATTTGGTTTATTCTATAACACTAGCTTCTCTGTAACTGTTTTACCGCAGTCTGCTGTTTCTTCTAAACAGAAAAGAACATCTACAGTTTCTGACTTAACATATACTGTAACAAGTAACGGTAAGATCGTTGCTGCAACAATTTTAAACCCAGGAACTGGATATACTTTACCACCAGAAGTTCAAATTACTGGTAATGGTACTGGCGCTGCTGCGCATGCTGTAATTGAAAATGGTTCTATCAAAGAAATTATCATCGATGATTTCGGTCAGGATTATACTTTCGCTTTCGCTCGTGTTGAAAATGCAGTTGGTGATGTAACAGGAACTGGTGGCACTTTAAAAGCCGTTATTGGTGCTGATTACGATTACAACTTTAAAGATAAAACATCTGGGTTTACTGAGTCTGGTTATGTTAACTTTGGCGACTATTGGGCTCACCAATATTCTGATGGTACATATGTTGGTACGATTGCTCGTCAGTTCTTTATTAACGCAGCCGACACATTAGGTGCTGACCCAGCAGTTCTAAACGTTTCTCTTGAAGCTGTTGCAAAATACCCAGGATATTACAGAACTAATGACGGTTTCTTGGATGACTCTATGTTCATCCAAGACTCATACTATTTCCAAGCCTTCGCTTATGTATTAAAGATTGACGAGCAGTTACAATCTTATGCTTCTGTTGTCCGTTCTATGTTACATCCATCTGGTATGGCTATGTTCGGAGAATACTCAATTAACAACAAGATTGCTCTTTCTATTGGTCTTACTTCTCTTGTTAAATCTCTTGGTGTTACTTTATACGATACTATCACTGCTTCTGACTCTTACGAGGTGGATGAAAATGGTAATGTCATCAGAGGTTCTATTTTTAGTTTCTATAAGGATCTAAGTACAACATATAGTGGTATTACAGAATTAGTAAGATATTCGTTCGTTAAGAGAGTTGAAGATTCTTATACAACTACTGAAGTTTTTGATAAGTTCTTCACAAAGGGTGTTGGATTAACAGGTCAATCTGAAACTGTCTTTATGACAGAGTTAGTCAACAAATATTTTGGTAAGTCTGTACAAGATACTACACAGTTAACAGAGAATTTTACTAAACTTCTGTTTACAAAAGCTGTTTTAGATTTCCAACCAGTCACCGACCAACACGCCATCACATTTACCCTAAATACAATTATTGATCCAACATCTGGCGTGTATCCAGAAGAAGGATATGTTATTATGGAGCCGTATGACTTAGGGTCATACCAAGCTGAACATTACGCCAATGAAAGACCATCAACTTTCTCAACATAAGGAGTCAACATGATTCAACAATATCAAGAATGCTCAGTAGCCCCAAAAGGTTGGGTTACTATTACTAAAACAAATGAACTAGGACAAGTAACTGAACAGTTTGAAGTTCCAAACCTAGTTGTCACTACTGGTAAAATCTATATCGCTGGTAAGATGATTGCAACAAACGCAGACGTTCCAGTTGCAATGACTCACATGGCTATTGGTACTGGTACTGCTTCTCCACTAGCAGAAGATACAACATTAGGTACTCAAACTGGTCGTGTTCTACTTTCTGGTAACCTACAAGAAAACAACTCTATCACTTACACTGCTACTTTCCCAGCAGGTACTGGTACTGGTTCTATTACTGAAGCTGGTATTTTTAACGCTTCTACTGGTGGCACTATGCTTTGCCGTACAGTGTTCCCAGTTGTTACAAAACAAGCTGGTGATACTATCGCTATCACATGGAAAGTTACAGTAAGTTAATTTTTAGTTTTTCTATATTATAACAAGTTAAACTATCGACGGAATTAAACATGGCAGATACAAAATTAGTAAAAACGATTCTTTATAAATCACTCGCCGAGGGTGTTTATAGAGACGTTGTTACGAAGTCTTCTTCTTATTACTATTTTCTTGGGCAAACCCTTAACTGGGTTGACGAGAACAACCCACCTTCTCCAGTTGATAGTTTGACTTATGATCATGCTGTAAGAAACGAAATTATTACTATCAAAGAAATTAAACCATCAGACGTTGCATTCGTTATCAAACGTCGTGACTGGGCTTCTGATGTTGTATATGATATGTACGACGATCGCTACTGCGACGAGGTTATTGGTATTAACATTATCTCTGGCGGTCAAGGTTATATCAACATTGAAGATATTGAAATCGTTATTGAAGGTGGTGGTGGTACTGGCGCAACTGCTGTGGTTTCTGAAATCACAGGTTCTTCCATCTCTGGTATTGTTTTAACAAATGCTGGTTCAGGATATACTTCTGTTCCAGTTGCGACAGTCGTGTCAGCTTCTGGTAACGGTGTTGAACTTGAAGTTAAAATCGGTATCTCTTCTACAGGTAAATTAAAGTTAGAAGATTCTGACTTCTACGTTGTTACTGATGAATATAACGTCTACAAGTGTTTAGATAATAACAATGGTGCATTATCTAAGACTAAACCAACTGGAACTCAGCTAGACCCAATTAAGACTACAGAAGGATATATTTGGAAGTTTATGTACAACATTCCAATTAACCTTCGTAACAAATTCTATACCGACGAGTACATCCCTGTGGTTTCAGCTTTGACTAACCACTTCTACTCTAATGGTACAATTGACAACGTTTACATCACAAACCGTGGTGAGGGTTATTCTAGCGCAATCGTTTCTGTGACTGGTGATGGTTACAGAGAGTCTGACCCTATTCTTATTACCCGTGCAACTGTTGTTTCTGAAGGTTCTGGTTATTCTGATGGTGCAACAATTCAGTTCTCACCTCCATTTTCAGCATCTTCACCATTTATTGCACAAGGTTCTGTTAACTTAGGTCAGATCATTAAAAATACAACTGATGATTTCTATGAAGTTTCTACTCCTGGGCAACTTGGTCCAGTCCAACCTTCTCATAAATTTGGAACAGTTCTAAATGGCACCGCTGCGTTGAAGTACAGAGGTACTACAATGAAGGGTACTATTTCTTTAAGAAACGATAGAAATATTGTAAGTTTGAATATTGTTTCTGGTGGCTCTGGATACACACTTCCACCAACTGTTACTATCACTGATCCAACTGGTCAGGGTGCCCAAGCAACCGCTATTATTGGAACTTCATCTATTAGCGCAGTCATCGTTAACAGTTCTTCTTCTAATAACAACTATGTTTCTCCAATCTTAACTGTTATTGGCGGTGGCGGTTCTGGTGCTATTTTACAACCAGTTCTAGATAATGGTGCTATTAGTAGCGTTGTTGTAGTTTCTGGTGGTTCTGGATATACTTCTGTTCCAACGATCAGAATTGAAGACCCTTCTGGCGCTGGCGTTACAATGACTGCTGAACTTTCTGGTTCTCCTGTTTTAGACATTGTTGTTATTGATGGTGGTGAAGGATATACTGATCCAGAAGTGTCTATCGACGCTCAACCAGGAGACGTTGGGTTTGCTGCCACAGCAACTGCTAACGTTGAAACTGGTGTTGTAGACGACGTTGAGTTGATTGGAAGCGTTCGTGAAGTCGTTCTAATTAGTTCTGGTTCTGGTTATAATAAACCACCCGAAGTTACAATCAGCGGTGGTGGTGGTAATTATGCAGTTGTTCGTTCTAAGTTATATGCTGATAAAGTAATTTCAACAACTGTTATTAATAGCGGTCAAGATTATCTTGGTGAACCAACTGTAACTTTTGGTACTCCATGGTCTCAAGGATTAGAAGTTTATACTAACGATCAGTTCTCTAACGGTGCTTATCTGTACACTGTGGTTGAACCAGGATTCTTTGGTCACGTGCCACCTTCTTGGAATAGCGGAACGCAATATACATCAGTTCCTTGGACTGCATCTACTGAAGTCTTTGAGGGTGAGACTGTTTATAGAGAAACTAGTGGCATCAAGCACCTATATGAGATCCTAGAAGACGGATATACAAGTACAACTCCTCCTGAGTTTACTTCTGGTGATGGTTCGGGTGCAACATATGGCGTTGGCTTAAGATACATTGGTGTTGTGGCAAGCCTGAGAAAAGATGGTTCTGTTGCAACTGGTTACGCTGTTATGCGTTATGGTGCAGGTTACTCTGCAACCCCTGCAGTTAATATCGTAGACCCTAATGGAGCAGGTGCTGAGATTAACTTCTTCACTGCCAAGTCTGAGGCTAAGATTTCTGCTATTACAGAAAATGGTCAAATTATTTACTTGGTTATTGATGATCCAGGTGTTGGTTACACTAAGGCGACCATCAACGTTACTGGCGATGGCGAAGGCGCACTTCTAACAGCTGACTTATCACTTGGTGCTATTTCTTCACAGCAAGCTAACAACGAGATCTTAACTCCAGCTGGTACAATTGATGCAATTGCTATCGTTTCTGGTGGTTATTCTTACGGTGTAGCTAACATTCTTGTTGAGGGTGACGGTACTGGCGCCCAAGCAACTGCAGTTATTGACCCAATCACTCAAGCCATTACAAAGGTTACTATCACAAACCGTGGTAGTGGTTATACATACGCTAACATCAAAGTTATCGGTAACGGTTCTGGCGCAAATCTTAGAGCTATTATCTCTCCATTTGGTGGTCACGGTAAGAGTTCACCTGAAGAACTTTACTCTAAGTCATTGATGTTCTATACTAATATTTCTAACGACCTGAACCAAGGTGTTGTTGTTGGTAACGACTATCGTCAGGTTGGTATTCTAAAAGACCCACGTGTGTTTGATGGATTTGAACGTTTCCAAGGTTCTCTTGGGTCAGCTTGCTTTATTGTACAGGCGCCAATCAACGTTTCTAGATTTGCTAAAGACGAAGAGCTTTACATTGAACGTGTTGTACACCCAGAAATTGAATGGTTCCCTTCTCTATTATTAGAAACAGGAGATTTCATCTGGACTGCTGATCGAATCTATGCCGTGGCTGAAGGTGGTATTGCAGGTTCTACTGCTCCAACATCTACTACTGGTACCGAAACAAACGGTTTTGCTAAGTTAAACTATGTGGGTTCAACTAAGTCTAAGAGACGTTATAGAATTATCTCTTTCTCTTCAGACTTTGCTCTAGTACAATCCCTAGACAGCGATATCCCAGAGTCTAACGATGTGTTTATCAGAACATCAAATATTTCAGATAACTTTACAGCTATTTCTGTTGGTATGCCAACCTTCGATAAGTTTTCTGGTCAGCTGCTATATATTGACAATAAGCAAGGATTTACACCTTCTGGTGACGAAACTATTACACTAAGAACAATTATTGAATTCTAATAGACTAAATAATAGAGTTATTGTTCAACTTTAAAAGAGACAAAAAGAATGGCACTTGATTTTAACACAGAACCGTACTTTGACGATTACGACGCCCATAAAGACTTTTATAGAATCCTTTTCCGTCCAAGTTATGCGGTTCAAGCCCGTGAACTTACTCAGCTGCAAACTATTCTACAAAATCAGGTTTCTCGTTTCGGCGACCACGTTTTTAAGAATGGTTCTCAGGTTATCCCAGGTTCTGTAAACGTAGATAACAAAGTTCACTTTATTAAACTTGAACAGTTCACTGGTACTGTTGACGTCACAACGTACATCGAGTCCTTCAAGAACAAAATCATCACTGGTGAAACATCTGGCGTCAAGATGCGTGTTCTTGATACATCTGGTGGTCCTGCCGTTGTTGATGAACTAGGAACTCCAACTCTTTACTGTAAAGTTGAAGGTACTGCAGAAGATACTGTAACAAACCGTCTACAACCAGGCGAAAACATCATCGCCTACACAGAAGACAACCTATTATCTACAAACTTCCGTTTAACTGAAGACCAATTAACCGATATCACTGCGGTTATTAGATTGACTGGTTCTGCTTCTGAAACTCCAACAACATATACTGGTAATGCATCTTCTGACGTTTTAGGTTATGCTTACAGCGTTGACGTTGCTGCAGGTATCTACTACATTGATGGTATCTTTGTTCGTAACGATGACCTAAAGTTATATGTAAGTCGTTTTGATAACACTCCTTCTTGTCGTGTTGGTTTCAAAGTAACTGAAACAACAGTTGCTCCAGAAGACGACGAGTCTATCCTAGACAACGCAACTGGTTCTTACAACTTCGCAGCTCCAGGTGCTCACCGTTACAAAATTTCCCTATCTCTTGTTAAACTACCACTAACTGGTACAGATAATATCAAGTTTATCGAACTTGTTCGTATCGTTGGCGGTCGTGTTCAACAGAAGGTAACAACTAGTTCTTATGCCGAACTAGAAAAATCTCTTGCTCGTCGTACTTACGATGAGTCTGGTAACTACGAAGTTAACAAATTTAAACTATCTGTTCGCGAACACTTAAACGATGGTTCGAACCAAGGTGTTTACAACCCACTTGCAGATGGTACACTACCTATTGATGGTGTAACATATGGTAACGAAAATAAATTCGTTGCGGTCATCGATCCAGGTAAAGCATATATCCAAGGTTATGAAGTTGAACTTTCTTCTTCTCAGTTTATTGAAATCAATAAAGCTCGTGAAATTGATGGCGACGAAGGCAACCATATCCAACGTACTGATAAACAAACTGTTGGTCTAAATCTTGGTAGTTATGTTGATGTAAATAACCTTTACAGCTACCCAGATATTGCAAACTTTGAAAAAGTTTATCTAACTAAGGTATTACAACCACGTGTTGCACAAGCAACAGCAACTGTTGTTGGTGGTGCTATTACTGCAGTTACAGTTGTTGATGGTGGTTTCGGTTACTCTGGTAGCTGGAACGAAGGTACTACATTTGCTGTTGTCCCTAAGACTAACTCTGGTTCTGGCGCTCGATTAAACGTGACTGTCACTAACGGTGTAATCACTTCTATTGCAGTAGCTGCTGGTGGTTCTGGTTACAGTAATACTATCCCACCAGAGATCCGCTTAACAAACAACGTTACTCTTGGCGCTGCACCTTCTACTTCTAATATTGTTGGTATTGCAAGAGCTCGTTCTATTCAGATTTCTGACACAGATACAGTAGCGACAAAAACAACTTACAAGTTAAGTTTGTTTGATGTTCAGATGTTCGACGGAATGTCTTTCGAACGTGATGTTAAATCTATCACTTCAACTAGAACATCTGGAAACTTCTCTGCAAACGTTGCTCCAACATCATACGCAATTCCAGGAACTGCAACTGGTTCTACTGCGTCTAACTTGATCACTGGTCAAGGTACTGTATTCAACTCTACTGTAAAAATTGGTGATATCATCTTCTTGAATGATCAATTGGCTGGTACTGTTGATCAAGTCACAGGTACTGTTTCAGGTACTGAACTTGGTAACTTCGCTGTTAAGTTATCTGGTAACAGTTTAACTAACCAAACAAACGCACGTATTACAGTGTTCAGCGCAAAGCTACACTTACCAGCATACGAAACATTATTGTTCCCAGTCGGTCAGTCTAATATCAAGACTCTACGTGGTTTCCTTGGTGGCGCTGATAACTTTAAAAACACTGATATCGTTGTTCGTCGACAATTCCCTCTTGCTAACGCTGCAAACAATAGAGTGTCTTGGGAACTTTCTATTGACCAAGAAACTTTCTTGTCTGACGAAGAACCATCTAACTACTTACTAATCAGCGCTGAGTCTAAGCTACCAGTTCCATTTACAACTGACTCCGCTACTGATGTTTATATTTCTTTCGACAGCGATGATAATAGAACAGTTGTTACTTTCAACAACGTTCCAGCTGGTGACTATTACTTAATCGCTTCTATTAAACAGATTACAACAGCTGCGCAAGAAGCCACTAAATCTCTAAACAAGATTGATGGTGAAATGGTTGTTGAGAATAGAAAGATCGTTAACTCCAACACTATCGAATTAAATCATGGTGATATTTTCAAACTTGTAAGCGTTGAAATGACGCCAGACGATGGTACATATACTTTCAACGAAGACAATGTCGTAGACATTACTCACCGTTACACTTTAGACAACGGTCAAAGAGCAGCTTATTACACATATGGTAAGTTGAACTTGAAGCCTGGTCAACCTGTACCTAATGGACCAATCCGTATTAAGTACTGGTTCTTCACATATTCTGACATCGGTTATGGTGGCAACTACTTCTCTGTAGACTCTTACACTATCGGTGGTACTGGCGTTAAGTATGAAGAAATCCCTTCTTACTATTCTACAGATGCAGCGACTGGTAAGACTCGTGAAATCAGCTTGACTGATTTAGTTGACTTCCGTCCAGTTCTTACAACAACAAACGGTTTCTACCCAGAACTACCAATGATTGGTTCTGATATGGGTTGCCCACGTGCTAACTATGTTGGTCGTGTTGATAAGATTGCTCTAGACTCTTTCGGTACTCTAAACGTTATTACTGGCGTGCCAAACGCAGTTCCTAAAGAACCAGATGATCCAAAAGAAGGTATGGTTCTTGCAACTGTTAGAATCCCACCATACACTAAGCGTGCAAAAGACGTTGTTGTAACTCAGCGCGACAACCGTCGTTACACAATGCGCGATATTGGTCGTTTAGAGCGTCGTATTACAAACCTTGAATACTATGTGTCTTTATCTCTTCTAGAGAAAGATACTGCCCAACTACAAATCGTCGATGAAACTACTGGTTTAGATCGTTTCAAGAACGGTTTCATTGTTGACCAATTCACTGGTCACGGGGTTGGTGATGTTAAGCATGAAGACTACAGAGTTTCTATTGATGGAACTGTAAAAGTTCTTCGTCCAATGCACTACACAAACGCAGTTGAATTAGTTGAAGATCTAACTGCTGGTGGAGACCGTGGTAACAAGACATACCAGAAAACTGGTGATCTTATCACTCTTCCATATGCTGAAAACCCATATATCTTTAATAATAATGCAACTCGCACGATGGATATTCACGCCATCTCTATGGGTGCGTTTAAGGGTAATGTTTCTCTATTCCCAGAGGGTGATAACTGGAAGTCTATTAACCGTCGTCCAGACCTAACAGTTGTTGATGATAACAACTATGATGCAATCAAGTTCTTAGCTGATCAATTGAACGTAACTGGTACTAAGTTTGGCGAATGGCAAGATAACTGGGTTTCTGCAACTCCACGCCCACCAACATATTCTGAGACTTGGACATACCGTGGTTATGCAAGCTCATATGACGTTGCAGGTTATGAAACTATCGCAACTGATTGGACTGGATATCAAACTCGTCCATTTACAACTACAACTCTAGACTCTTCAGTTAACGCTCAGTCTTATGGCGATCGTGTTGTGGATATGTCATATATCCCATATATGCGTTCTCGCCCAGTGACATTTGTCGCTTCTAATTTAAAAGCTAAGACACGTTTCTACCCATTCTTCGATAACATTTCTGTTAAGAACTATGTTAAACCAGCTGATGTGTTTAAGGTCACACGTGTTTCTAACTCTCTAATGTCTTTCGACTTGTATGATCTACAGAACAATATTCTAGCAGATGATCCACGTCGTAGTTTTGATGGTACTGAGTATAGAGATATTATTGGAGAAACTGGTGGTCGTGTAGAACCAGCGTTTGGTATCGGTGATGTTATCGCTAACACTACTACAGTTGCGACTAACATTATCTCTATCTCAAACCTAACAACTGCAGCAACTACATTTACTTTAGTTGTTCAGGATGCAAACAATATTAAAGTTGGTAACCACGTTCTATTCTATAACCTAAATTACCATAACTCTATTCCGCTAACTCGTTACAACGACTATTCTGGTAACACAATTCCAACTAGCGTTAACATTGCTGATAACACTCAAACTTCTAAGCAACTTAACTTGAAGGTATTTAAAGTTGTTGGCGTTAACGGTGGTAGCATCACTGTTGCAAACTTAGATGGTAGCGCAATCCAACCGTTTGATGCTTATTCTACTGCATCTTATGATGATGGTACAAAAGGTAAGCTGTATCGTTTGAAGGCTTCTGGTGTTGTTGTTCATGGCGGTACTGTTTATAGCAGCGATACCATTGGTCCAATTCAACAAGATATTCACGTTGTTAACATCAAGAATGGTTTTGGTGTTGGCGAGACTTTAACTGGTACTGTTTCTATTGGAACAACTGGTAACTTCAACGGTTTCGTGGTTAATGAAATTAATGGTGTCACTACTGGCGTTGTTATGAACTCTACAAGCAGCAACCTAACAACTGACGTTGATGGTTCTGTTGCTGGTGTGTTCTTTATCCCTGAGACTGACGAACTATCTTTCCGCACTGGCGAGCGTACATTCCGATTAACAGATAACATGACTGACAGTAACGCTAAGTTTGACTCTAGCGGTTCTGCAGTTTATTATGCACAAGGTATTGCTCTAGATAAAGAGCGCACTATCGTTTCTTCTCGTTCTGCTGAGTTTGTTCAAGTTAGTGGTGTACAAGATTCTCGTGAGCTTGGTCTTCCAGCCATCCGTAGAACTACAACTTCTACTAAGTTGATTTACCAATATGTGTACGACCCACTTGCTCAGACGTTTACTATCAACAGCCCAGGTGGTACATTCTTAACTTCTATTGACTTGTACTTCTCTGAGTCTGGTCGTCGCCCAATCTCTATTGAGCTTCGTCCAACTGATAACGGTGTTCCATCTTCTACTAAGACTGTTCCTTTCTCTAAGGTTACAAAGACTCCTGTAGAAATTAACGTGTCTGATAATAGCTCTGTTGCAACTACATTCAAATTCAAGTCTCCAGTGTACCTACAAGACGGTGAAACTTATGCGTTTGTGGTTATGACTGACGAACCAGGTGCTCAATTATGGGTATCTGAAATGGGGCAAAAGGATATCTTAACAGATAACACTATCGCTGGTCAACCTCTAACTGGTTCTCTATATGCTTCTCAGAACGCACAAGAGTGGGAAATTCACACTCTACTAGACATCAAGTTTGTGATGCGCAACGCTAAGTTTAACACAAACGTTGCCTCTAACTTGTTCTTGAGAAACGTTCCACCAGAAGTTGTTTCTCTTGAGAATGATCCATTTACTATCACAAATGCTAAGAGTAAGATTCGTATTAAGGCTAAACACCACGGTTTAGTTGCTGGTCAAACAGTAACTATTTCTGGTGTACCTAAAGGTCTACATGGCGCAAATAGCGATACAGTTGGTATTCCAGATACTCTGTTGAATAATACTCACACTGTATTAGCTGAAGGTCTTGACGATCATAGCTTCTTGATCAACCTTGTTACTACTGAAGCTGGTACTGGTAATAACTTACTAGAAGGTACAACTGCGGATTTCGTAACTGGCCAGTATGGTGGTTCTGCTGTTTCTTGCACACGAGGATTCTTCTCAGATATTCTATTCTTGAAGACTTCTGACTTACTATTCTCTGGTACAAAAATCGACTACTATGTTAAGACTATGAAGGCTTCTGGAGAGATGTTAACAGACTTCGTTCCAATGGTGGCTAATAGCAACTTTAACATGACCACTCGCATGATGATACCAGCATACGAGAACTACTATGTTGAGGATAACGTTAAGATTGCACCTCTACAGGTTAAAGCAGTGTTGACTTCAAACAACCCTAACGTTTCTCCTGTGATTGATATGCAACAGCTGTCTGCTTATGCTATCTCTAATATTGTAAACGATGTTTCTTCTACAGATATCAACGTTGCAGATATCGACACTCGTGTTCTTCTAACACAAGGCGATATCGTAAACGCTGACGTACAAACAAGTGGTACTGGTACTGTTACTTCTTCTACTTCTTCTACTGAAGTAACAGGCAATAGCACTGTGTTTAGATCTCAGGTTTTTGCTGGTAACAAACTATACAGAGAATCTGATAATACTTTAATTGGTACTGTTTCTTCAGTAACTAACGATGGTACATTGGTTCTTACTGGAAACGCTGCACAAACTGTTAGCGCACAAGCCTTCTATATCACAACTAACCCTAGCTTGACATTCGCAAACAATGCAAGCGGTCTAGGTAAGATTAGCACTAACATTGACACTGCTGATAACTTATTATCTTCAGCAAGCGTTGGTAAAGTGTTGATTATCTCTGGTGTTGATGGCGATGCAGTTTCTCCAAAGCTAATTGATGGCACTTACACTATCACTGATGTTCAAGTTATTGAAGATAGAACTCTGTACGCAGGTAACACTGAAGGTGACATCTGTATCATTACTCTGGATCGTGGTTTCGGTACTACTGCAACTATCGACATGATTACTGATCCAAACTTCAAGATTTCTATTCTTGATAAATACGTTGATGACACTGCACCATATGGTGTTACAAACTCAGCGAACTATATCACTAGAACTCTCGCTCTAGCTGAACCAGCTGAAGTCTTGAAAGTTATCTTCGAGTCTAATATTCCTAACAACACTCAGTTGAAGGTATATTACAGAACTTGGACTGGTAAAGACGTAGACCTGAGAAAAGTTCGTTGGGAAGATACTGGATTTGTTAGCGATGGTAAGGATGTTGGTATTGATTTCATCGAAAGAGAAATCACTAAGACTGGTATCCCTTCTTTCAACAACGCTCAAATCAAGATCGTGTTCAAGTCTACTAAGACTGTATCTGTACCACAAGTTAAGAACCTAAGAGTATTGGCACTAACATGAGTTTAGAAAAAGTTGAAGGTTATTCCTCTTTAAGAAAAGACACTGCCAACGGTGGTGTCATTAACGTCGACAAGAAGTCTTTTGAGTCTTACAAGAACCAGAGACTTTTTGCGATTCAGAAAAATGAAGAAGCTAAGAATACTGTCAGCTCAGTTGCAAAGTTACAATCTGAAATAAATACTATGAAGAACGACATGCAAGATATTAAACTCATGTTGCAATCATTAATAGAAAAAGGTAAATAATGGCTATTATCCATTTAAGACAAGATAAAGAGCGACCACTTACAATTGAGGAAGTTGACTCAAACTTTGACTCGTTAAACCAAGAAGTTGCTCAAAAGCTAGACATTGAAGCGTTTAGTGCAGAAAATATCTTACTTCTACTTGAACCGATTCAAGGTGCAACATCTACAGTTGATGCTAAGAAGCTACAAGGTTATCTACCAAGTAAGACTTCTCAACCAAACACGGTTGCAATCCGAGATTCTCTTTCTAACCTTTATGCTAACCAATTCTACGGTGTTCACGTTGGTGCGGTTCTTGGTAACGTCACTGGTAACGTCGTTGGTACTGTAACAGGTAATGCAACAAACGTTGATGGTGTTGTTCAGATTGAACACGGTGGTACTGGCGCAACTAATGCCGCAAACTCAAGAACTAACTTGGGTCTTGGTAACATGGCTGTCCAAAATAAGGACAACATTGATATCACTGGTGGCACAATTACTGGTATAACAGATATTACTGTTGCTGATGGTGGCACAGGTGCTTCTAATGCAGTTGGCGCTCGTTCTAACCTTGGTTTAGTTATTGGTTCAGACGTGCAAGCCTATGATGCTATGCTTTCTGGTTTGTCTGCAACTACAGGTGAAGGTTTCTTAATTCGTACAACTACTGATTCTGCTGTTGTTCGTAAGTTTGTTGCTGGTAACTCTATTGATCTAACTAACGGAACTGGTGTTGGTGGTGATATTAATATTGGCGTTTCTGTAAACCCATCATTCTCTAGTATTACTAAATCTGGCACAAACGGCTCTGGTGATATCGGTCAATCTGTTAATAGATACGGGACAGTTTGGGCACGTGCGTCTACAGCAGCATACGCTGACTTGGCAGAACGTTATACAACTGATCAAGAATACGAACCAGGGACTGTTATGGTTGTTGCAATGGCTGGTGAAGCTGAAGCGACTGCTTGTTTCCAAACTGGTCAACGTGTAATGGGTGTTATTTCTACAAACCCTGCGTTTGTTATGAACGATGAACTTGACGGTCAGGCTATTGGTCTTACTGGTCGTTTGCCAGTTAAAGTAGTTGGTCCAATCAAGAAGGGACAAACTATTATCTCAAATCAAGACGGCAAAGCTATTGCTGGAGATGGACCAAACGTATTTGGTCAGGCTCTTGAAACTAATTTAGATCACGGTGTTAAACTAGTGGAGTGTTTTATTAAGTGATAACCTTAGATGAAGTTGTGGGATTCTTACACAACCCCTTACCTTATGAACAAAGGTTGGTTTCAATAATAAACGATAAGGGGGAGCAAATCCCCCTTAGTCATTATAGCGAGATATATTCCATACAAACCAAGACTGTGAAACTTGAAGGTATGGAACGATATTCTATGAGCATCTTAGATAGATGCGGTTGGTATAGAATAAAATATATGCACCTTGGGCCAATTACATGCCACGGTTTCATCGCTCAAGAAAACTCCCCAAGTTTCGGTATGCATACTGACCCAGATGATGTTATCATCTACTGTGTTGATGGCGAGAAGTCGTTGATTATAGGCGATAAATATATTACCCTACATGCTGGTGAAGAAGTTTTCATACCAGCTAACACCCCTCATAAAGCTCTTAACGAAAAGAGTGCATTTACTCTAAGTTTTGGTCTTGAAAAATATTTGTTAGATAAAGCGAAAAACTATGAACTGGATACTCTACCTAAAGACCACGGAGACTTGCAACCTTAACTGTAAACACTGTTTCACTAACGGGACGAGTGGACCAAAAATATACTGGGATAAGGCATCAGTTATTGATTGGTTAGATAGGTTTTCAGAGTACATTTCTCCCAATGATACAGTACACTGCGAGTTTCATGGTGGAGAACCGTTTTTAGTGGACACAAGCGAGATGAGAGACGTCTGGTTTTATACTAAAAATAAATTACCAAACGTTTCATGGGGTGCAACAACCAACCTAGTTTTCAAAATGTACGAACGTCATTTTGCTTTAATAGATGATGTTTTCAATAGACGTATTGGCACTAGCTGGGATCCCAAGATTAGATTCGCGAATCATAAACAGTATGAACTATGGCACAGTAATGTTAAAGAGCTTCTTCGTCGTGGCGTAACTGTAAAGCTAAACATCAGTGTCACTAGAGACACTATCAACATAGAACCTATCGTTTTACTCCGTTGGATTCGCAGGCTTGGTGTACAAGAAGTTTCCTTTGAGAGATTAACTGGTAATGGTTCTGCGCTCAAACACCCAGATATATTTCCAACGAATAAAGAACAGGACGCATGGTTCCTGAAGTTGCATCAACAGTCTGAAAAGTATGGAGCAAGAGATTGGTTTCACAACGAGTTCTTAGAGAGCGTCTATACCAAATTTGACAATGGTTTTACAGGTGCTGGGACTTTCTGTAGAGATTGCGAAGAGAAGATATTCACCTTAAATGCAGACGGAACGATCGCAGGATGCCCAAACTCAGCCCCAGAGGAGCAGTTTGGGCACATAAATATGTCCATACCCGATCTTATAAATAATCCTATAAGGCTGGAAAATATGGCTTGTGAGAAAAGCAGAAACCCTAATTGCTATTCTTGCGAAGTCTTTAGTCACTGCGGTGGAGATTGCCATCAGTTAAGATGGGAAGAATATATCTGTGGTGCACCAAAAAGTTTAATGAAATCTCTATTGACCAAGAAGGTCTGGATGATAAAGGAAATATAAATGGCTTCTTTAACGAACCCAGTTGAAAGACAGAACATTGTTGACCGTTTCGCGGATTATGTTGTGGCAACCGCAAACTCTGGTATCTCTTGGGGTACTAACGCATACCCATTTGCTGAGTGCGACTTTACTGGTATTTTTGGTGGTCCAACTTCTGGTAAAGGTATTGAAGTTACTGGTGGTAGCATTGCAGCTGGTCCAAGTGGAGAGATTACAGCTCAGTATATTTACGACACTTTAATAGCTGAGACTTATCGTTACACAAGAATTAGAACAATTCGTTGTTTATTATTTGTCACTGGCGCTGGTGGTAATACTGGTTCTAGACCAACTGCTGGATATGTTTACGATCAAACAGCTATCGCTAATTTAAATACAAATTATCTACAGAGTGTTAGTTCTGGAAGAGATAACGTTTATGCTGGTAATGATGTGACTGTTGCTGGTTTAGAGGCAATGTTTGATAGTATGCGTGCTAATTATAATTCAGCTAGAGGAACTTCTGCAGGAACATGGACTACATCAGTATGCCACGCTTCTTGCCATTCGTCATGCCATAGTTCTAGAGGAAGAAGATAAAATATGAATGTTGTTAATGTTACGGCTCCGATTCAGATTGAAGATTTAAAAAAGTATTTTACAGATAAAACTACTTTCTATCAAATTGATTATAAACAGAGCCAATTGAAAGGGTCAAAGATCTTAACATACCTTTCAAATCTGGATATTCCAGCTGACTTGACTTTAGATAACTTAGATGAACAAGAATTTAATTCTTTGGTCAAAGACTATATGGAGTGTTCTTTCTTAGTTAACATAAACTCCCTTGAGAGTGTCGTAATTGATATTCTACTAGAACATAAAGGTTTAGTTGACGGAAACAAATATTCCAAATTTATTGAAGATAACAAAAATGTAATCGAACTGTGGGTTAAGAAGTTAGACAGCCTAACTCTATACAACATGTATTCTATCGATGACCCTAAGTTTACGGAGTTTGTTTCATCATTCCCTAAAGATGAAACTGATAGTTTAGTTGGTGTGAATTTTGTGTCTTTGATTAAAAATAATAAGATGTATTTGTTATACAACAGAATTGATAAGAGTAATCTTACTTTCTATGAAAAGTATTTTAACGACTATATGTTTAAAGGGAAGAACCTTTATTCATATTGGGCGAACGAAAACAATCCATTATTCCTACTAACATTTAACATCGCTGAAGGAAAAGTTAAAGGTAAGGAATATGTAGAAACAATTAAAAACGAGGAATCTGCAAATGTTTCACCTATTTAAAAAAGTATATTTAGATTTTGATGACAAAATCAACATGGGTGTTGACCGTGTTATTTGTTCTCAAGAAAATGGAGGAAACAAGATTGCTCCAGATTTAGACAAGTATTTCTACGGTGAACAAATTGCAACTGCAAAGACAGTTCAGGAACTTACAACAGAATGTTTTGGTTCTTCTTTAGAATTGTTTGAAAAATTAAACGAGAAAACAGACGCACAAAATAAACGTGTCATCGTATATTGCGATAAAGAAAGTTATTATCGCCTATCAATTCATTGGATGAAAGTTATTCTTCCATATTCAGACGTTGAAACTGCATGGAAGTTTTTTAAATCCCATATTTTTAAAGAAAAGAATTTTGTCAATTCTCGTCTATCAGCTTCAGGTACATTTGCATATAATGCCGACGAGTGGTTAGTTGATCAGGCTATCTTTGAAGAATATTGGGAAGGGTGTGATGTTACAGAAGAAACTAGAAAAGAATATTCTGAGTTTTTAAAGACAGTTGTTACTTCTCTAAAGGTTGAGTTTCTTCTTGCTGGTTATCTGTTTGATAAAAGATATGGCGAAGAACTTGCTAAAGTTATCAGCCCTTTGGTTAAGAAAGACCTAGAGAAGTTCATTTACGAACATAAAGAAATCTTATTGGTTCACTTCCAAAGCCCAGTGTTCCAAAAATTATTAGGGTGCGTTCTTGGTCCATATACTTTCGACAACTTCTATGATATGGTTAAAGACCCGAACCCATATTGTGAGTTAATGTTTAGACCAGAGATCTGGGGTGACACAAGAACTTCTATGTATGCACCTTCTTCTGGTGGAACTATTAACCTGTCTGCATTTAGCGAAGAAGATATTCAACGATTAAAAGAATATTCAGTGATTACAGGGCAGGTTTGGAGTGACGAGTTATGGTATACCCAGCAAAAGGTTAATTCTAATTTCAAAGCTCTTGAACTAAAAGACTACAAAGAACGATTCGAGTTTGTTGTAACTTCAAACGAGAATACCGACTACTATCAGACATTCCTTCGTTCAGAAATTGATAAGTTTGAATTTATTAAAATGTTCAAAGATAAGGAATATTTGACAGTCGAAGAACTTGATAAGATTCTAGCATATGAGATTTACCATCAATATCACGCTGCTGGAACATTCTATGCAATTGACTTGAGAAGCGTTAACACTTACTTCGTCGATTTTATCTTACAGAACTATAACAACAAAGAAAAACTACAACCATATATTTTTGAAATTGTAGAATAATATGCCTAACTTTTATGATGTTATTGATTCAAAGGTGATTGATTATGGTGAAGTAATCGTTTGCCTTTTTGAGAATTGCAATATGACATGTTCCTTTTGTCCCCAGGACCACGACTCTTTAGTTGGGGTTTCTAGGGACAAAATCATTGGGAAGATACCTCGTATTGTAGAATGGATTAACAATAATAAACGCTCAACCTATTTTAAATTACATATTATGGGTGGTGAGGTTTTTCAAGATTCTCTTATCAAACAAGGTTATATAGAAATCTATCAAGAGATGATGGATACTATACGAGAGCAGGTTGATCCAAATAAACACCTAGTTTTTAATTATGTGACCAATCTAGTTTTCGACGAAACAGATAAGGTTATGGACTTTATTATAAAGAATGACCTCATGGTTTCTACATCTTACGACAGTAGAGGTCGTTTCAATAAGAGTCAGCTAGAAGTATTTAAAAGAAACGTTGAGATATTTAAACAGCGTATTGAAATGGTAGCTCTTGTTTTGACTAAACAAAACATTGATGCTATTATGAATGGTGATGAATACTTTGATTATATTTACAGAAATTTTACTTGCGATTTTGATTCTTTCTTACCATCAGTTGCACCATCGGCTAATATAATGCCGAAGGAATCAGACTTATTAAAATTCAATAAGTATTTGATTGACAACTATCCTAACTGTTTGAACGTGGAGTATTTTACATCTCCAGAGCAGAATAGAAAGATGGCTTGCACCCGTGGTAATAATTACACAATATTACACGACGACAGCGAACCGCAAGGTTGTTCTGGTACGGTTTTGTTAAAAGATAAAACCACGAAAAACCTAGCAAGCGAAGAAATTGTAATAAACTTTTTTAAGAAATACAACTGCTTCCAATGCCCATATTATAGTAAGTGCCCGTTCACTTGTTTTATTAAAAACGACTACAATAAAATGCAGCGTGATGTTGGAGATTGTGTATTTAAATTGACCTTTGAGTATGTAGATGAAAAATCAAATAATTCAGTTCAGCAAGACAATAAAGCCGACCAAGAAACTAACCATAGGTTTCATTAACCCACCGCACGCTGATTGGGCATTAGTAAATCCACTTACATTGTTTTGCTGTAAAAGCCACTACGACCGAAACGGCAAATACAAAGACTATGTAACATGGTTAGAATGCCCCTACAAGTGGGATCAATATCAAACGTTTCAACAAGCATATCAAGAAGTAAAAGAAGCAGACGTTATTATGTTTTCTTCCTATTTTTGGAATTATGAGATATGCGACTCTATTGCTAAATTAGCAAAAGCCGACGGTAAGATAACAATCGTTGGTGGTCCACAAATAGGCACTAACGAACCTAGTTTTCTACAATCTAGAATATATTACGACTACTTCTGTAAACCAACAAAACCAGGAGAAGTGTTTATTCAGGATTTTATTGATGAGTGGTTTGAGAACGAAAAACCAAACGAATCAAATATATCTTGGGAGTTGAGGTCTGATAAAACTAGAGATTACAGGCTTGAAGAACTAGATTATTCTGTCTACGAGGATAATTTTGAATACCTACAAAAGATAGTTAATTATGCTCGTGACCAAAAACTGGAACCATTCATTACATTAGAAACAACTAGAGGTTGCCCATACTCGTGCGTTTTCTGCGAATGGGGTGGTGGTACTGGCACAAAGATATACAAAAAGAATATTGATGTTGTGAAGAGGGATATCCTAGCACTGAAGGGTGCTGGTTATATTTCTGCCAATTCAACCGACGCAAACTTTGGCGTTTTTGAAGAACGTGATATTGAGATTTTAAAATTTGCTTGGGAAAATGGGTTCAACCTAACTGACATCTCTACATTAAAATCCAAAGACTTGAAGCGTAGAATTAGATTAGTTGACGCTTGGTTTGATGTAATCAAAAGAAAACCTCAAGGTGATATCTCAACAGAACAAGAAGAGGATATGTGGAACAGAACAAAACATTTATCTGTTGTTCCAACAGTTTCTATTCAGAGTGTGTCAGAAGAGGCTATGAAGATAGCAAATCGTGTTGATTTATCCCTTAAAGATAAAATTAAATTAAGCGAACATATTGGTAGACGTACAACAGAATCTGGTTATCCAGTTCCAGCATTGGAATTAATCTTAGCAATGCCAGGGTCAACCCTAGATGATTTTTATGCAGAAATGGAAATCATTTGGAATTTTAAATGCTGGGGATTGAGACGACATGATTATATGTTCTTCCCTGATTCAGATATGTCTTCTGAGAGCTATCTTGAAAAATATAAAATCAAACTCGTTGATGTATATACAGACACTGGAGACGAAGACAGTAAAGATAACCTGTACAGCACAATTTATAAAAACAACAAATCATATTTCAAAACAATCACAGAATGTTATTCTTTTACACATGAAGAGTTTTTAGAAATGGTGTTTATGAATTATGCTGGTATTTTTGTACTGCAAAACATCTACGAAGAATATCAATCATACTACACCCCCTCAGAATTTACTAAAACCTGTTTTAGTATCATTAAAGATTTAGAAGGATTCGATGAGATTTATGCCAAACTAGCTGACATATATAATCCTAGAACAGAACCAAAATGTATCAGAAGAATAGATGGTATTGACAGAAGCGAATATATTGAAGAATATCTCAATGAAAACATCTTTTTTATAAAGAATGGAATAGCCATAAATGCACTACTCGATCAGTGACATCTACACCAAAGGGTTCGTCAAGTTATCTGAACCAGGAGGTTTGGATATTATTAACTTGGACCAGTTCAGATTGATGAATACTGAAGAGCGTTCTAGGGATAATACCATCAACGACGTTTCCCCAGAACTTGCATCCAGAATGACACTGTTTGCACATTACTTAAAAACAAAGTATATTGACCCTGAATGGGCTGATGCGAAATATAATAAGTTCATTGTATGGGAAGGTGTTGATAAAGATAATCAAGGGTGGCATACAGATATGTTTGAGAGTTACGACATATTCTTCTTGTATTATTTTGACACAATGTCTCCAGAAACTGGCGGTTCAATAAACTTTAAATGGGGTGATGAAACTGCTCAGTTTTACCCAAAGGCTGGGGACTTGTTTATGGTTAACAATATGAGAGGGTTTTGGCATAAAGCGGAAACCTGTTCTATTAAACGAAGAGTTGGTAGTTTTGATTTTAGAGTAGGGTTGGTAGATAATGGATGATATTAAAAAGATTGTAGAGTATCGCGAAGAACTCTGTAAAGAAAGAGATTTGTGTGCTGAGTTGTGTAACATTTGGATTACACGCATGCATCAAAATCAAAACGACAAAGTAGAATATGAGAAGTATCTGAAGATGATTAACGATACTGAACCATACACTCAAGGGTTAAAAGCTAAAATCTCAGAGTTGAATAAAAAGATTTGCGAGATTGAAGGTGTAGAAACTATATCCGAGACACCGTATGTACACGTATGTGAGAGCAAATATGGATTCGACTATCCAAAATCTTGATTCATTTTTTATTAATGGATTCTATAAGGGTCACATAGACTTTATAGAAGATATTAATTTCAATAATTATAAGTTCATTGATTGTAACGAAGAATTTCGTTTACTAGACAAACAACTTGAGCCAATATTGTTAAGGGTTAAAGAACACCTTATCAAGAACCACGTATCCGTAATCTTTGATAAGTATAATATAATTGACCAATATGCTTGGTCTGGTGTAGACGGGTACTCTAAAGAATGGCACAATGATCTAAAAGAAGGTTTTGATTCCAACGTTATTGTTTACCTAGACGACAGCCTCGGCGAGAATACAATAGAGTTTAAAAACCAAACTGAGCAATTTAAGATATACCCTAAGAAGGGTGACTTCGTTTGGATAAACCAGAGCAAACAGTTTCAGCATAAAGCGACACATATTACTGGAAACCGCAGAGTTATGGGGTTTGATTTTAAATGGACTTGATTATTAAACCAACTGAGAAGTGCAACTTCAAATGCACGTTTTGCTCATCTACTCATATCACTGACGATAAAAGTGTAGAACTAGACCACGATAAAATCTTCCAGTTTCTAGAGAGGTATCCTGAAACTAATACGATTATTGTCAATGGAGGCGACCCTCTTATGATGCAACCAGAATATTACTGGAAAATCATCAAGTGGTTAGATGAACGAAACTACAAAACCTCTATCAGCTTTACATCCAATCTTTGGCCATTCTATAAGAACCCAGAGAAGTGGGTTGATTTATTCACTCATCAGCGCATGGGTGTTACCACGTCATTCCAGTATGGTGGAGGAAGGTTAAAGGGAGATCTAACAGAGTTCTCCGAAGAAGACTTTTGGAAAGTATCCGATGCGATGTTCCAGCATTGTGGATATAGACCTGACTTTATATCTGTAATCACTGAAGAGAATGAACACCTCGCTATTAAAAATGTCGAGCTGGCTAAACGAATGGGCGTTGAGTGTAAGTTGAATTATGCGTTCTCATCTGGTCCACCTGTTAAGTTCAAAGGTATTATAATGGGGCAAGAAGGTAAGCCATATCTTCTAGCCGACATATACGAGATATACATAGAAATAGCCAAGCGTGGTTTAACCCAGTGGGAGTTTAATACCAAGCAGATGGTGAAGAGAATAAAAGGTCAAGCCACGTGCTGTCCACAAAACCGTGATTGCGATTCAGGTATCCGTGTACTTCAGCCATCTGGTGACTATTATTCTTGTGGTGCTTTTGGAGACGATCGACAATATCCGATAGACTTCCAAGCCGAAATGGCTGGAGCAGATATTAGACCTCTACGCCACGAATTTGAATTACAAACTATGACAGATAACTGTTATGGTTGTCCAATGTTTGATATATGTAATGGGTGTAGGAAAACTATTAAAGACCATAAGGACTATGGTATCAATATGAAACACTGCGCCAAAATGAAAACTTTAGCCGATGATATTATCAATCAATCCAACATACTATTGTAACTTCAGGTGCGATTTCTGCTACTTAACCGAGCAGCAGCTATCAGATAGAAAGAAGTTATCGTTGGAAAAACTAGCAGCATTACTGTCCGAAGTCACATCGTACTCTAAGGTAGATATGGTGGACATATATGGAGGAGAAGTATCGCTGTTGGGAAAAGAATATTGGGATGACTTGATCGAACTTTTGTATGCGTTTGGAATCTACGATATTAATCTGATAACAAACTTATCTGCATTAAACGAGATTACAACTGATTCAAGAGTCTACACTTCAGTAAGTTATGACTTCCAAGCTAGAGAAGACCATGAAAGGGTTTATCGAAACATGGCTTTGCTTGATAAACCTTTTTCCATTCTCATGTTAGCTTCTCCAAAGTTTCTAGAACTAGATACAGGAGATATGATTGAAGCACTTAACCTGTTACCCAATCTAGAGTCAGTAGAGATAAAACCGTATAGTTCTAACCAGTCAAACACCCACACAGTGTATTATACTGACTTCGAAGAAAAAGTCAAATCTTTTTTGAACTATGGAAATAAGCGTTTCAACTTTGTAAATGAACACCATATTAAATCCACTCTAAATAAGGAGAGAAATAGTTTCTCCGACGACCATATCTACATAACACCTAGTGGTAGATTTGCAGTCTTGGAATTTGATTTAAACGACAATGAGTTCTTTCTTGAGTATGATTCTCTGGAGGAATACAAAGTTTGGTGTGAAAAAGAAAAGGCTAGAGTTGCAAAGAATAAGTTCTGCAATTCTTGCGAGTATTATGGTCATTGCCTTTCTGAACATCTTAGAGAAGTTAAGAGTTTGGAGAACAGTTGTAATGGTTTTAAAAATCTAATTGATTGGTATAAAAATGGAAGAGTGGAAAGTTAGGCAAGAGGTTTATCATAGAACTAACCAAGTTCATTCTGATGATTTGAATAAGTTTGAGGTTCAAATTACAGAAGACGTGGTTAACGAAGCTATTGATTATTTCAAGAGTAAAGATAAGGGATGGATATACCCATCTAAAAGCTACATGGTGGCTATTTGTTATGCTCGTTGGTTGGCTGAAGAGTTTGGCGGAAGACCCGTTGAGTATCTAGACGACCCTGAACTTTTGTACGGAAACGACCCATACTTTTGCGAGTACAGCCGTGACCCAAAGACTTATCACCAGATTTTAAATAATATTGGTTGGGACTTTGATGATACACGGGGTATGTGTCCAGACGTTAAAGAGTATTTCAAACAGGAATTTATGCTATGATTGAAAACCTTTGGTCTACGCCATTCCTTAAAACTGAAATGCCTTCTGATATAAGGGATAAGTTTCTCATTAAACTGTTCACCGAATATGACTTTGCCAATCCACCAAGCGACTTTGGTTCTGTAAATATATTGAACAATAAGTCCCCTGAGATAGTTGACTTTAAAGAACAGGTCATTAAACCTGCCTTTGATAAGTTTTTAAATGAAACTATCGGAAGATCCCTAAAGGACTGGCAGTCTTATGATATGCATGGGTGGATAACTGGAACTGGTAGAGATTACAGTCTTAATTTTCATAACCATAGAGGTGCTCAGGTTTCAGCTGTTTTCTACATATTATGCGAGGAACAGGATAGGGGTGGAGCGATAACCTTCACTGACCCAAGAATGAATGCTAACCGAGGATACGATGACTCGTTCGTTCCTTGGTTCGAACCAAAGGTTATTATCCCCAAGAGCGGGGATATAGTGGTATTTCCTTCGTTTTTATACCACTTTGTGACCACATATCAGAGCAATATCAGGGTTGCAACCCCTGTAGATTTGTTTTTAAGAACGAATAAATAATATAAATATGTAAGAATGTATTCTCTTTAGGATCAAATAAATGCCTTTAATTACAACCCGAGTTACGACAGCTGTTGATGCAACGATAAAGAACGCACCGCTGACTAACGCTGAGATTGATACAAATTTTATCAACCTTAATAACGCTATCACACAAACTGGCGACGTTACAGGTTTTGTCAATAGAACTAGCAGCACTATTTCTTTTTCAGATGCAACAAGAACTTTTACTCTTGCTCCAACTGGAGCCAATTTTACCATCTACTCTAGAGGTAGATCTATAATTATTAGTTCTGCTCAAACTGTTGTTATCCCAAACTCCAATGGTGCTCACTGGATTTACTGGGATTATACTTTAAATAGATTAGTAGATGCAGGTTCAAACCCTAATATCAGAGACAATCTTCTAGTAGCTTACATATACTGGGATGTATCTGCGTCGAATGCTGTTTTCTTCAGTGATGAAAGACACTCGGTTACTGTTGATAAAAACTGGCATTATTATCAACACACCGCAAATGGAGCTATCTGGAAATCTGGCGGAGATATTACTTATACAGTAAACAACACAAACACTGTTGGTATTTCATTTACTTCTCCAATAGTTTTGGCAGATGAAGACTTAGAACATTCTATTACACATTCTGATAGTCCAGCTAATGCGTATGAGCAATTATTAAAATTTTCTGGTAATAACCTGGCAACTTTACCGATCATTTATTTAAATGGCACTACTTATAAACAAGTACCAACACCAACTAACGTTCCTTGGTATACTTCTACCACGAGAGCTTATTATAATCCAATATCAGGTGGAAGCGGTTCTTTATCTGAAGTTCCTTCAGATGATTTACATATAGTTTACTGGATTGTTGCCACAAACGATACAAGAACGCCAATTAAATTAATACTTGGTAGAAATACATGGTCGACGTATGCTGAGGCGGAGTCTGAAGATTTTGATTCTTATGATTTACCAATGCCTGAAATTGCGCCAATGTATAAAGTTATTCTTAAAACAAGAGCTTCATATACCCAAAACTTAGCACGTGTTAATATTATGGGTGTTAGAGAGATTTTAGGAAAACATAATGCTAGAACTAGTACGTTTAATGCATTGTCTCATGATAGTTTAGCAGATAAAGGATCCGCCGATCAGCACCCTATTTCTGCAATCACTGGTCTTCAAACTCAACTTGATAGTGTCGCTGGCGCTTCCGTTGCCATGGCTATCGCATTAGGATAATAAATAAAGTTATGGCAAATACATTTAAATCTTATTTAACATCTGGTGTAACAACCCAGACCACTATCTTAACTGGTCCAGCTAACACGCAAACTACTGTTATTGGACTTTCAATCGCAAATACAACTACTGGTGCAGCGACGGTTAGCGTTTCTCTAACTAGAAGCGGAACTACGGTTAGCGTTGTATCTAATGCAGTTGTACCCTCAGCTGACACTTTGATCTTATATGGTGGGGATCAAAAACTTGTAGTACAGGCTGGCGATCTTCTTAGACTAACTTCTAGTGCTTCAGTGGATGCTATTGTATCAGTTCTTGAGGTGGCATAATGGGTTTACTAGTCTCTGGAGATTCTGCAGCTGCTTATAAGTCAGTAGAGAGAGTTTCTTTTACTGCTACAGCTGGTCAAACTATTTTTACAGTATCGCAAGGATACACCGTTGGCGATATTGACGTTTTTCTAAATGGCGTAAAGTTAGTAGAAGGCGATGACTATTTCGCAACTAACGGATCAACAATAACATTAAACGTTGCAGCAATTGTTGGTGACACTCTTTCTGTTATGTCACATAACACGTTTTTAGCAGCAAACACTTATACTAAATCTGAATCTGATTCTAGATATATGGTTGCTACAGGCGGCACCCCAATGTCCTCTTATCTAAGAACACCAAACTATGGCGTTTCTTCTTGGTCTGATTCTGCAACTGCTTCTTTAGAAGCAAGCGTCGGTTCTGGAGAACAAGGTGTTGGTATTAAAGCGTTTGGTCGTTCTATTGCAACAACTGGCGGAGATTTACTTTATACTGCTGATAGTAGAGGTGCAGGTGGTCGTCATAGATTTGGATATTGGAACGGAACATCATTCACGCAAACTATGGGTTTAGACTCTGGTGGAAGATTAACTATACCAAACCAACCATGTTTTCATGCTACAGGCACCACTGGTGGAGTGACTTATTCTAGCGGATTTACTTGCCCATTTAACACAACTTATTTTAATAATGGTGGACATTATAACACGTCAACATATAGATTTACTGCGCCAGTATCTGGAAGATACTTCTTTTATGCCAGCTATCTAACCTACCCAAATAATGATCCTGGGTTTGTAACAATGATGTTTGGCGTAAATGGCTCAACTGGTTATTCTAACGGTTTTACCAGAAGGCAAAATAGTGCGCAAAATGATAAAAATGTCAGCACAATTCTTAATCTTAATGCTGGAGATTATGTTACAGCATACGTAGAACCTAACGGTACTATATCATATTACGACTCTGGCGGTCACGGACACTTCTTCGGATATTTAATAGGATAAAACATGACAAAACAATACACAATTATTCTCTCAGATGCGCAAGACAAAGCATTATCTACAGTCGCAATAAATCAAGAAGAATGGATAACTAACTTCGTTTATGAAAGATGTCGAATTGCAATTGATGAAATTGTTAATACAGAAGTTCAACGAAAACTAGAAGCAGGAGAACCAATTGTTGGTACAAAGGAAGATATAGTTATGTCAGCCAATGTTGAAACTGCTCTAGAAAAAGAAGCTCGTTTAAAAGCCGAGTTTGAAGAATTGATGAATAAAGGTTAAATAAATGAGTCGTAGCCTGTCATATGCTAAACTATTAGACACTAGCGGTTTGATACCATCTAGTAATATTGACACGCTTTCTGGTTCTAAACTTATTGGAGCGGGAGACAACGCTTTATTTCCTGCTGGAACCCTAATCAATTCAACAATAATTAGAAATAGTACGAGGTCTACTGTTACCCCTGGTCCATCTGGAACTTTATTTACTGGTACTTTTGTTAAAGAAATAGCGAGCAGTAGAATTATAGCAGAGTGCACTGTATTTGGTGCTTACTATGCTTCTGGTAACTGTGGTGTTGGGATGTATATTAATAATTATGGGTGGGACTATGGTACAGCATATCAATATGATGGTTTATATGGAACCGAACAAACAACAATTATTTTTGGGACTGGCACTTGGACTGGCGTTGCAGTTGGGACACAAACTATTGGTTTTGGGTGGAATACTATAAACAACTCTGCTGGCGAAAGACCGTTTTACTATTTTAACCCAAATAATACCAACGATGCAAGAAACCAACAGATGGTTTCTTCAATTACAGTTTACGAAGTACTCTAAGGAAAAAAATGAGTTACGCAAGAAGATTTGCATCACTACTAAACTCTTCTAATCTTGTTGAAGATTCCAAGATAGCTGGGTTAACAACTTCTAAATTAAGTGGTCAAATAACCTTTTCTAATATGCCTTCTGGTTCTATAATTGCAGTTAATATTATTAGAAACGGAACAAGATCTTCAGTAAGTACTGCAGCAACCCAAACTTTATTCTCTGGTTCTTTTACAAAATTAAGAAGTGATTCAAGATTAATAGCTAGATGTACTGTATTTGGTGCGCAATATTATTCTGGTAACTGTGGTGTTGGGATGAATATTGATGGCGGTAACTGGGACTTTGGTACAGCATATCAATATGATGGCGCTTGGTCTAACGCCAACCAAACAACTATTATTACAGGTCAGGCGACTTGGACTGGTATATCTGCGGGTTCTCATACAGTAGGTTTTGGGTGGAATACTGTCAATAATGATGCTGGAAATAGACCATTTAACATCTTTAATCCAAATAGCTCAGACGATGGTAGAAATCAACAGATGGTTTCTTCAATAACAATTTTCGAGGTGGCACCATGAACAATTCAGGTTATGTAAACCATTTTTACAATGCTTTAGTTAATCTTGTAGGCGATAGTAATTTTCAAATTATTGGCGATGATAAATATGAGAATATTACTGAGTGGAGAAATGTAAAAACTCCACCTACCAAGAACCAAGTAGAAGCAGAAGTAAAAAGACTAAAGCAAATTGAAAAAGATACAGAATATAAAAAACAAAGAGCAAAAGAATATCCTTCACTTGGAGATCAATTAGATGCTCTTTTTAAAGCTGGTGTTTTCCCAAAAGAAATGGCTGATCAAATTCAAGCAATCAAAGATAAATATCCAAAACCAGAGGTAAAATAATGCCGTTATTAACAGGTCAAAAGACTGTAAGATTCTCTCAGTACACAGCTGATCAATTTTCTGGGAACGGAAGTCAGACAACTTACACTTTATCTAGAATTCCCCCAACAGCTTCTTCGGTTATTGCAACAATTGATGGTGTTAAGCAACATACAACTGCATACTCTATTAATGGTAATCAGATTATATTTTCAGAAGCTCCGCCGTCAGGTTCTTCAATAGAAGTTGTAGCAATTGGTAATCAGGGTGTAGCTTTTACGCCAGGAGACGCCTCTGTATCATCTTCAAAAATTGTTGATGGGGCAGTTACTCCAGCTAAGTATGATGCTGCTTCTGCTAACGGAACTGGTGCAATGCTTCTTCCCGCAGGTAACACGGCACAAAGACCAGGTAATGTTTCTGGTTATTTTAGACACAATACTGAAAGAAAAGCTATTGAGTTTAATGATGGAACTGGTTGGCAAGTTGTTAAAAGTTTAGTTAACACCACAGGTGGTGTTATCGTTGAAACCCCATCATATCGACTTCATGCGTTTCTTGGTAGTGGAACTTTCTATACTGACTCTACAATAACAGCTGACGTTTTAGTTGTAGGTGGCGGTGGCGCAGGTGGTCAATCTTATGGCGACCAAGACACTGGTAAAGGTGGCGGTGGCGCAGGTGGTGTTGTTTATAAACAAGGTCATTCTATCACAGCAGGTTCTTACACTATTGTAGTTGGAGCAGGTGGTACTGGATGTATGAGAGGCTTCAATAGTAACGGTGGTGCTGGTATGTCTGGCGATTACAGTTCAGCGTTTGGCGTTACTGCCAACGGAGGTGGCGGTGGTGGTTGTTCTGATAACCAAGCTGCGCCAACAGCTGGTGGTTGCGGTGGCGGTGGCGGTGCGCGAAATGCAACAGATAGCAACAATAACGGTGCTTCTTCAAACCAGGGTTCTTATTCTGGTTGGACATCACTAGGTAATGCTGGTGGACGTTCTGGTGGGAATGGTAACTTTGGTGGTGGTGGAGGTGGTGGCGCAGGTGGTGTTGGCGGCACTGGTCAGTCTAATCAAAATAATTCTATCGGTGGTGCAGGTGGCGCAGGTGTAAATTTAACTTCTATTTTTGGAACTTGGTTTGGTGAAGGTGGGTGGTTTGCTGGAGGTGGTGCAGGTGCAAGTTACTCAACATCTGGTTTATTATCACAAGCCTCTGGTGGACAAGGTGGTGGTGGTAACGGAGTTTCTGCAAAAGAATATACAACTGGACACGCTTGGAATGTATATAAAATTCACGGTCAACCAAACACTGGCGGTGGCGGAGGAGGATCTTCAGAAGACCAAGGATTAATTTCTTGGAGAGGTTCCGCATCAGGTTCTGGTGGTTCTGGAGTTGTTCTAGTAAAAGTTTATCTGTAAGGGTAATTAAATGTCACATTTTGCAAAAGTTGAAAATGGTATTGTTACAAGAGTAATAGTCGCTGAACAAGAATTTATAAACAGTGGTGCTGTGGGTGATCCATCAGAATGGGTACAAACATCATATAGTGCCTTTGGTGGGGAATATGTTGATATTCAAACTGGTTCGGTTAGACCAGAAAAGCAAGCACTTCGTAAAAATTTCGCTGGCGTTGGTTTTACATACGATGCTGAGAGAGATGCATTTATTCCACCAAAACAGTTTGAATCATGGGTATTAAATGAAAAAACATGTTTATGGGAAGCTCCAAAAGAAAAACCAGTTGATGCCAAATATTACTGGGACGAAGAAAAACTAGACTGGGTTAAATACGGAGAGTAATAATGCCATTAACAAGAGTATCTCAAAACTTAACAAAAGACGTTGTAAAAGTACCAACGCTGTATAATTATTCTGGTACAATTACATTCTCTCCATGCGGTGCAACTGGTCGTATGGGACCAACATTGGCTAATGCTAGATCTACATATACATCACAACCGAACCAAGCATCTTGGTTAAATGACTTGACTCTTTTCTTTGTAGATAATGGTATCCAATATTGGAGAGTTCCTAAAGATGGAACTTATACAATTAGAGCTGCAGGAGCAGGTGGAAGACCTAGTGGACAAACATATTCTGGTGATGGTGCTATCATTCAAGCTCAATTTAGTTTGATTGCTGGTGAATGGTTAAGAATCGTTGTCGGTCAACAAGGTATTTCTTCTTACACCACACAAACTATGGGTGGTAGTGGTGGTTCTGCTGTTTCAGTCGGTCGAGGAAATTCTCAGTTATTATTGCTCTGCGCTGGGGGTGGTGGTGGTAATTCTAGTAACTCTTCTGGTGGATCTTCGACGGATCGTAACGCATCATATTCTAACAGTGGTATACCAGAAGGTGGATTTGGTTCAGTTTGGCAAACAGGTTATGCAGCAGCTTCTAACATTCTTCATTACTGGCCAGGAGGCGGTGGTGGTGGTTGGGGAAGAGATGGTATGACTGGTGGTATTGGTGGCGAAGTCTCAAAACACCAAATATCAGGGGCAATGTTAAGCGGTTCAGCCCTTGGCGGATACTCAATGAATGGCAACCATGGCGGTTTCGGTGGGGGTGGATCTACAGGTAGAGATGGTGGCGCAGCAGGCGGTGGCGGTGGTTATAAAGGTGGTCACGCTGAGTCTTGGGCAGGAAACCAAGCAGCAGATTATCCAAAAGGTGGTGAATCATATACTGGGTTAGGTGCCACTCAAACCAACATCGGTATGAATAGTTCTCAAGGATATGTAACGGTAACACTATGACAATTAATAAATCTCCAAAAGGCAATCAAGCAAATTATTCAGATCTTCGTAAAGAAGATTATCCTTCTGTTGAAGAACAACTTGATATTATTTTTCATAAAGGTATAGAAGCATGGAAATCTAAGATTCAAGAAGTTAAGGACAGATATCCAAAACCAGAATAAATAGTTCTATTACGAACTAGGAAAAACTAATGGCTGTTGCATCTAGAGAACAACTAAAACAATATGCGCTGAGAGCACTGGGTGCTCCAGTGCTAGAGATCAACGTAGACAATACTCAGCTAGAAGATCGTCTAGATGAAGCATTAGAGTATTTTATTCTATACCACTACGAGGGTGTAGAGCAGATGTACATGAAGCAAAGAATTAACGCTTCTGTTCTGACTGTAACTGGCTCAGTTAATATTCCAGGTATCAGTATCAAACTTATCAATGAACAAGGTGGCACTTGTGAGGTTACTCGTCAGTGGAATAGAGAATCAACTCTAACCGAGTGGACTGTTAAGAACGTAGAGGGCAGCTGGACGACTGTCGGTTCTGAAATTAAAGATGTCGCAAACCCTTCTGGTCCAGTTCTTGGTTTAGTTGCGTCCATGGTTCTTGGTGAATACGATAACAAATATATTACTGTACCAGACTATGTCTATGGCGTCACTAAGATTTTAAACATCGGTCAGGCTTCTTCTTCTAAGAACATTTTCGACTTACAATATCAATTACGACTAAACGACTTATACGACCTGACTGCTACCAGTATCGTGTATTACAAGACTGTTATGGGTCACTTAGCTATGCTAGACCTAGAACTAAACGGTCACCCTTTATATCGTTTCAATCGTTTACAAAACAAATTAAGTTTAGATGTTAACTGGCAGACTGATGTTCTTATTGGAGACTTTATCCTTATTCAAGGTTACAGAGCTCTTGACCCAACATCATTTACTAAGGTTTGGAACGAGCCTTGGTTGAAGCACTATGTCACTGCTCTGTTCAAACGTCAATGGGCAGTTAATATCAAAAAGTTCTCTGGTTTACAATTACCAGGTGGTGTCACTCTTGATGGTGATAAGCTATATGCTGAAGCCACTAAAGAGATTGAAGATTTAGAAAACGAACTAAAAACAAAATCTGCACCGTTAGAATTCTTCTTGGGGTAATTAATGCCTACAAATCCGTATTTTACCCAAGGTACTTCTAGCGAACAGGATCTTATTGAAGACATTATCATTGAGTCTTTGAAGATCTACGGTAAAGATTTTCTATACATCCCAAGATCTAGAGTATCAACCGATCGTATCTTCGGCGAGGATCGCTTGTCGAAGTTTGAACACGCATATCCAATCGAGATGTATTTTGATAACATCGAAAGTCTTGCTGGACAAGGTGCTATGATTCAAAAGTTCGGTTTGCTAATGGATCAGTCTGCGACTCTTACAGTTGCTCGTAAACGTTGGAATGATTTGATCGGCGTTCATGGAACTACATATCTACCAAACCGCCCAAATGAAGGTGATTTGATTTATTATCCTTTGACTAAGGGTTTATTTGAGATCAAGTTTGTTAAACACCAAGAACCATTTTATCAACTAGGTCGTTTGTACACTTACAAACTTGACGTTGAACTATATCAATACTCTTCTGAGAAAATTGATACTGGTATTCCAGAGGTTGATGTCTTTGAGAATCTTAAGTCGTTTGACGTTACAGTTAATCCAAACGTTCAAGACGCTACTGGATTTGCTGATAATAATGTATTCAAAGAAAAAGCAGTTTCTGAAAATGCGTTGTTCGACGAGAGTAACCCATTCGCTGAAGTTTCTTCTTCCACAGACACCCTTGGTGTCTCTTTAAGAACTGACACGACTTCTTTAACTGCTGATCAAACAACAATTAAAACGGACAGAACTCAAAATGGCTAAACAAACAGTAAACCTTGGAACAATGGCAGACAATAAGTCTGGTGATCCATTACGCACAGCGTTTGAAAAGATTAACGAAAACTTTGATGAGCTATACGCTAGACCTATCGGTGGCGCTGCTGACTCTCTAGTTAAAGAAGCTGCAGGTTTAGAAGAACTTGGAACTTTACAAGATACATATGAAGAATCTGTTATTCAGTTTGAAGAGCAGCTTCTTACGATGGTAAACGAAGAAGGATATCCTTTTGGTGTTCAACTACCAATAACAAATCCAACAGCGACATACGAAACGTTGATGCAGCTTGGACCAAATACCACACCACCGTTTTTATCGTTAGTTGTAATAGCCAACGCTATGGTGCAAGCATATACTGAATTTCAAGAAGCTATTGCAAGTGCAGAAATTACTTCTGGCGACCAAACTCTAAGATTCAACAATCTTGGCGAGTTAGTGTTCCCAGATGGAACTAAACAAACAACAGCGTTCACGGAAGAATCTCTAAGTACAGTCAAAACTTGGACAACTAATAATGAAACTGTTTGGAGAATCGAAGAAGCACACGGTGGCGTTCAGTTCGATTATACTTTCCCAGCAGGTGAACCATTATCAGCTTTAGTGGCAGAAACCCTTACAGATGTAGCTTATGTTGATATTGACGATGCTACATATCCTGGATTTTATGGTGGTAATATTAGAACATTTACTATCAATGAAACAACATTTGAATATTTTGGAAATGAATGGTTAGGTGGTACTGTTTATCGTTACTATTTAAGTGGAACTACTTCTTACACAATAGGTGATACTATTACTGGTAACACTATTATTACTGAGGTGCCACCAACACCAGTGAAATGGTGGGATGCTGCAGACTTACCAAACGGAAATACAAACTTTCGTGGTGCTATCATTGATTACCACGCATTTAGCCCTGATTGTGGCACTATGATCGGTACGATTAAAATAGCAGATGATTCTGGCGACAACACTGTGTCTCACAGTGAGGTAGCTTCAGGGGGTAACGATACTGCTTATATTCACTTCTGGGGTCGCTCTGGTAATGAAGGGCAACTATTCTTCTATCGTACAGATGGTGAAGACGATATAAACGTAAAAATTCAATGGACTGCTAAAGTGTTTTATGGTCCAGAGATCTGGGATTAAAGGAAACCATAATGTCAAGAGGTAAAATAGTAAATGTTAGCGAAGTCGCTAACAACCTAACGTCAGCAACCTTAGAAGAAGGCACACTAGCAATTGTTAATAATGGTGAAGGTCAGTGGAGCGTTATCCTTCACGATGGTGTAACAGAAGGTGGTATTCCAATCGGCAACACAAATGGATTGCTTGTTTCTAATGGCAACCCTGTAAAGTTAGCAGCATCATATACAGACTACTGGAACAACAAATACATTCAGATTAGACCTGGCGAAAATGATTCCCACATTCATATTGATAGTGGCGATAACTCATTATATGACGTTATCCTCGGAGACGATTCTAGATATATTTCTATTGACCACCAAGGGTTTATTCGTGTTAATGATGGTGGAAATGAGTGGCAATTTAAAGCTGGAAAGTTAAAGTTCCCTTCTCAGGCTCCATTATCAAGTATTGGTGCATCTGGCGACGAGGCTGGTATGGTTGCTGTAGATTCAAACTATGTGTACTACTGTACTGCAGATTATCAGGTTGGATCTTGGATTAGTATTCCTGTATACAACGTAACTGACTACAACGACAACGTTACATATAGATGGCGTGCTGATGTCGCTGATATAAGTAATTTGAGTCAACCACTAAGACTAACTAACGTTTCATTTAATGGTGTTCAAGTTGAATATTTGTTAATTGACAGTTACACACTAGTTAGTGGAAACACGTATGACTTCTATATGACTGGATTCACTGGTTCATTCCAAGGTGGTGAACTTCAGTATTCTGTAACACAAGCTCCAGATATCTGGAAACGTGTTGCTTGGTCAAACGATACTTGGTAAATAAATGTTAAACAATAGTGTATTTTATCACGGCATTGTTAGAAAATGTATTATCGGCTTCGGTCGAATGTTTTCTAACATCTACATTGACCGTAAAATTGAAGACCCTGTAAATGGCACACAGGCTCAACGCATTCACGTTCCTTTATCTTATGCACCTAAAGAAAAGTGGTTGGTTCGTTTGGATGAAGACCCAACTCTAGAAAACCACACTCTTACTTCTTTACCAAGACTATCATTTGAAATTATTGCTTACACCTATGACTCTCTGCGTAAAGTAAACCGTATGCAATATATGAAGAACGACGCAGCGTCTTCTTCAGACAATTCCACTGCTCTGGTAAGAACCCCTGTACCATACAACATTGATATGTCTCTATATATTATTACAAAGACTCAAGAAGACGCTCTTCAAATTATCGAGCAGATTCTTCCATGGTTTACTCCAGAATATTCAATGACTATTAATGCGGTAGACGATATGGGTATTAAACTAGATGTTCCAGTCGTTCTAAACTCTGTTATTGTATCTGACGAATTTGAAGGCACATTCCAACAACGTCGTTTTGTAATTCACACTATTAACTTCCAAATGAAGGTATCTCTATTTGGACCAGTTTCTAATCAAGGTGTTATCCTTCAAGCTGATGCTGGTGTTGGTATGAATACTGATCCAGCAACTCCAATCGAAGCTACATATAGAGCCACTGGAGAGTTTGGACCAAACGGTGAGCAAATTATAACATCTGATGGGTGGATTAACGAACTATAATTATGGCTGAAGTATATAATAGTAATGCGAACTTAAAAGCTGCTGGTATTAGTTTTCAATTTACTCCTGAACAAATTCAGGAGTACATCAAGTGCGCCCAAGACCCGATCTACTTTATCGAGAACTACTGTTACATCGTTACACTTGACTATGGTTTAAAACTGTTCAAGTTATATGATTGTCAAAAGAAGAAGATCGACATCATCCACAATAACCGTCGTGTTATTCTTATGGAAGGTCGTCAGCAAGGTAAGACGACTTCTTCCGCTGCATACATTCTTTGGTACACCCTATTCCACGATAACAAAACAGTTGCTATTCTAGCAAACAAAGCTGCGGCTGCTCGTGAAGTTCTTGACCGTTATCAAACGATGTACGAGAACTTACCCAAGTGGATGCAACAAGGTGTTACGGGTTGGAACAAGGGCGACATCGAACTAGAAAACGGATCAAAGGTATTCACTGCTGCTACTGGTAAGTCTGGTATTCGTGGTAAGTCTGTTAACATGCTATATGTTGACGAAGCTGCGATTATTCCAAACAACGTTGCCGAAGAATTCTTCACTGCGGTTTACCCAACTATTTCTGCTGGTCAAACAACTAAGATTCTACTATCATCAACTCCGCTAGGGTATAACCACTTCTGGCGTTTCTGGAACGATGCTGAGAACGACCGAAACGGTTTCGTTCCATTGTTTATTCCATACTGGGAAATCCCAGGTCGTGATGCAGCTTGGGCTGAAGAACAACGCAGAATGCTGGGTGAACTTAAATTCAACCAAGAGGTTTTATGTAACTTCTTAGGTTCTAGCTTAACCCTAATCCGTTCTGATGTTATTGCCAAGATGACCGTTGACCAACCAATCTACAATAAAGACGGTTTAGACGTATTCCAAAGACCACAGAAGAATCATACATACTGTGCTATCATCGACATCGCTCAAGGTGTAGAAGGTGACTACTCTACTATTCAGATGATCGATATTACAGAAACACCGTATCGTATTGTAGCCAAGTTCCGTAAAAACGATATTACACCGTTGTTGTTCCCAACTGTAATCTTTAAACTAGCCACAGAATATAATAACGCTTTCGTGTTAATCGAGACTAACGTCTCTGATCAGGTTGCTCAGATTATGCACCAGGAACTAGAATATGAAAACATTCTAATGGTAACTAGAGCTAATGGCGTGCAGTCTATCGGTGGTGGCTTCGGTGGCTCTAAATCGCAACTAGGTGTGAATACTGATAAACGTATTAAGCGTATCGGTTGCCATAACTTCAAAGCCATGGTTGAAGAAGATAAACTTCTTATTACAGACCCAGACACTATCTCTGAAATCTCTACATTTATTGAAAAACGTGGTTCCTATGAGGCTGATGAAGGATACCATGACGACTTAGTTATGCCTTTGGTTCTATTCGGTTGGCTCACAACCCAGTCGTATTTTAAAGAACTAAATAATATCAATATGCGTAAGATTATGTACGAAAAGCAGATTAAAGCTATCGAAGAAGATTTAACACCATTTGGATTCTACGATGATGGTAAACCTGAAGCCGATCCTTTGAATTTTTGAGTGAAAACTTGTAAAAACTAAATAAATTCGTAGACAGTTTTGTCTAGGCAATTTTTATCAAACAAGGAGAACAACAATGCCGTTTCAATTATCTCCAGGCGTTGCAGTCATCGAAAAAGACTTTACTTCTATCGTTCCTGCCGTAGCGACCTCTATTGGTGCGTTTGCGGGTCAGTTCGACTGGGGTCCTGTTTTAGAGCCAATCACAATTACCTCAGAAGATGAGTTAGTTCGTCGTTTTGGTACTCCAAACAACAATAACTTCCAGTCTTTCTTCACTGCTGCTAACTTCCTATCTTATTCTAATAACCTATTGCTAGTTCGTCAACAAACAACTAACATGAAGAACGCTGTTGTTACTCCAACAGGTGCAGTTACTTCTGTGGATGTTGCAGTTGCGGGTACTGGTTATGATTCATTAGCAACACCTCCAGCCGTTCAGATTCTAACTGATGGTCTATTAGATGAAATTACTGTAACTAACCAAGGTACTGGTTATGTAAACACAGAACTAGTTTTCCCAGTTGTTTCTGTAGACGATCCTACTGGCTCTGGCGCTGTTTTAGAAGCCAACGTTTCCAATGGTAAGATTATTTCTATTGATATTATCGCTCCAGGGGCTGGTTATACTGATCCATCTATCGTTATCACTGGTGGTGGTGGTACTGGTGCTGCTGCAACTGTAACAACTAAGAACGTGCAAGAGCCAGGTGGTATTCAACCAACTGCTACTGCTGTTCTTTCTGGTGGTGCTATTACTGCTGTTAACTTATCTGCTGGTGGTTCTGGCTATACCTCTGCACCAAACGTAACTATTGTTACTGCCTCTGGTGATAATGGTAATGGTGCAACTGCTACTGCTGTTCTTTCTGGTTCTGGTGTTACTGGAATTACAGTAACAAATGAAGGAAGTAATTATAGCTCTCCAACAATCGCGATTCAGGGTGGCGGTGGCTCTGGTGCTCAAGCGACAGCTGTTCTTTCTGGTGCTGTTACCTCAATCACTTTAGTTAATGCAGGTTCTGGATATACTACTGCCCCAACAGTAACTATTACTGGCGGTGGTGGTCAAGGCGCAACAGCAGTTGCAACTACAGATGGTAACGAAATTACTTCTATTTCTGTAATTACTGGTGGTCAAAATTATACTTCTGAACCAACAGTAACTATTACTGGCGGTGGTGGTACTGGTGCTGTTGCTGACTCAGTTGTAGATTATACAAAAATTAAAACTATTACTGTAACTGCTGGTGGTTCTGGTTATACTTCAGTTCCTTCTGTTGTTATTACTGATTCTACAGGTTCTGGTGCAGCTGCAACTGCAGCCATTGGTACAAGTTCTGTCTCTTCTGTCAATATTAACTTTGGTGGTTCTGGATATAAGAAATTCCCAACAGTAACTCTAACTGGTGGTGGTGGTACTGGCGCAACAGTTGGTTCTGTAACTGTCGGTCCTTCTTCTGTTACAGGTATTACTATCAATGAAGGTGGTACTGGTCTTTCTGATGCGCCAGCTATTATCATCGAAGATCCAAGTACAGAAAATGGTGTTACTGCTGTTGCTACTGCAAACATCTCTACTGCTGGTGTTGCTATCCTTAACGGTCAATTCTACTCTGCTAACTTCATCAACGGTGGTGGTGTTACTGGTGAGTGGGCTGCTAAGTACCCAGGAAAACTAGGTAACTCTCTAAAAGTGTCTATGGCTGACCGTGACACTTATGCTACATGGGCATATAAAGACGAGTTCGACTCTGCCCCAGGAACTTCTGAAGGTGCTGCAATCATCGGTGGTTCTAATGACGAAATGCACATTATCATTATCGACGAAAAGGGATATATCTCTGGAGTTGAAAATGCTGTTCTAGAAAAGTACGCTTTCGTATCTAAGGCTTCTGATAACAAGAAACCAGACGGTACAAACAACTACTACAAAGACGTTATCAACGGTCGTTCTGAGTGGTTGTGGTGGACTGATCACACTGATCAGGTTGCTGGCGGTTACGAGAACACTAACTGGGGTACTGTAATGGCTGGAACTGCGTTCAAGTCTATGACTGCTCCATTGACTCAGTCTCTATCTGGTGGTATTGATGATAACTCTTCAACTGACGGTCAGAAGATGGCTGCTTATGAGTTGTTCTCTAATGCTACACTATATGATATCAACTTAATTATGATGGGTAAGGCTAACTCTACTGTTGCTAACTATGTTATCGACAACGTTGCTCTAACTCGTCTAGATGCTGTTGTGTTCATCTCTCCAGAAGACGTTGATTCTGGTGAAGTTATCATCGGTGATGGTTCTACTGCTGTTAACAAGATTATCGACTATCGCAACGAACTAGGTTCTAACTCTTACTCTGTACTAGACTCTGGTTACAAGTATCAGTATGACCGCTACAACGACGTGTATCGTTGGGTTCCAATGAACGGTGATATCGCTGGTCTATGCGCTCGTACTGACTACACTAACGACCCATGGTGGTCTCCAGGTGGTCTGAACCGTGGTCAGATCAAGAACGTTGTTCGTCTATCTTGCAACCCTAACCAGACAATGCGCGACAACCTATATCGTAACTCTGTTAACCCAGTTGTTACTTTCCCAGGTCAAGGTACTGTTCTGTTCGGTGATAAGACTCTTCTTGCTAAACCATCTGCGTTTGACCGTATCAACGTTCGTCGCTTGTTTATCGTTCTTGAGAAGTCTATCGCAACTGCTGCTAAGTATCAGTTGTTCGAGTTTAACGATGCGTTCACTCGTGGTCAGTTCAAGAACTTGATCGAGCCGTTCCTACGTGACGTACAAGGTCGTCGTGGTATTACCGACTTCCTAGTTAAGTGTGATGAGTCTAACAACACTGGTGAGGTTATCGATCGTAACGAATTCGTTGCTGATATCTTCGTTAAACCAACTCGTTCTATCAACTTTATTACTCTTAACTTCGTTGCTGCTCGTTCTGCGATTGCTTTCAGCGAAATCGGTGGCTAATATTAGATGAGGGGAGGAAACTCCCCTCGTTTAAAACGAATAAATATAGGTAATAACAAGGAGATTTTAAATGGCAAATATTGCTGACTTTAAAGCCCAGATGATCGGTGGTGGTGCACGTCCTAACCAATTCAGAGTTGAGTTGACTTTCCCATCATTCGTTACACTAGGTGTTATTGCTGGTCAAAGAGCACAGTTCCTATGCCGTGCTGCATCTTTACCTGCATCAACTATTGAAACAATTTCTATCCCATATCGTGGTCGTCCAGTGAACTTCGCTGGTGAACGTTCATTCCAACCTTGGACTGTTTCGATCTATAACGATACGACTTTCAACATCCGTAATGCTCTTGAGCAATGGCAATCTGGTATTCAACAATACAATACAACTAACGGTCGTACTAACCCTACTGACTATCAAGTTGACTTGTCTGTTCACCAGTTAGACCGTAACG
>JACCDU010990736.1_pt1 | contig 50375 bp, 70 predicted proteins | sample 7446081 | NCBI WGS metagenome assembly JACCDU01 (sample SAMN15323447, study PRJNA562643) | freshwater metagenome | isolation source: river surface water | place: USA:Blue River Watershed | collected 2017-08-17 | reverse complement strand
GTAAGAATGGCATACTTAGAATTTGGTCCCAATCAACTAATTCATAATCATCTGGAATTAAATATCTACCCTTAGGTGCAGCATCTTTATAGTACTTAAGCTCAGGTAGATTAACACCTTGTGGTATTTCTGGCACAGCAGCAGGTGGCTTTAATACATTTGGTACGTTAGCCAAAGCACACCATTCTAATATCTTTCTGGGTTCAAATTTTACACCGGCTAATTCTAAAATACCAAGTGGTGTAAAAAACTTCATAAGCCAACTAAATGAAAGAAGTTCAACAATTTTTGCTGGTAAAGTCAAAGGATTAGTAAGACTTTTGAAGAATTTCATCAACCATTCAATTATACCACCTATGATTTTTATTGGTAATGTTACAAACCCAAGCAACATCTTTAGTAATGGTTGACTAGTGTCATTTATTCCTCTTAATTTATTTTTCAAGTTCTTAAGCATATCTTTAAGAGCTTTGTTATTAGGGTCTTTTTTAAGAGCGTCTTCTACTTCTTCAATTGACTTCTGAGCATCTTTTACATCAAGAGCCTCATCTGGAGTTTCTACTACTTGTTGTGCAGACTTTATAACATTCTCAGTATCTTGATTAATGTAAATGTAGTTGTAATCTATGCCGTTTATAAAAGTTCCTGTTGAGTACTTTATATCAATTACTTCAAAATTATTAGGATTGTTATAGTCAATAGGTTTTTTTGGTACATTATAGATAGGCTCATCTTTAATTGACTTTAAATCTGAAACGTTTAGTCCTGATGCTAATCCGTCACTGCCTGGTCCTTTGAAGTCTTTCAAACTTTTATTCAAAAATGATTGCATATTTTTGACCTTTGATGTTTTTAAGTTTTCTTTAAAAATTAAATTAATTGGCGAACTTGGTATATTAGCAAAGTTCAACTCCATTCCAAAAGGTAATTGTAAGCCAAATATCTGAAAAGGTAAAAGTGCAAGACCATCTAAAAGAAACTTAAAATCACCTTTACTATTAACAAAGACGTGATTTGAAAGAGGTGAACCACTAAATATACCCTTCATAGTTCTTTCTCTTTCAGATGGCTTTGCTGTTTTGAGTTTTTCTTTTTCTTGTTGAGCGGCTTCGAATGTTTCAAATGACTCTTTAGAGAATATTGAAAATCCTTGTCCCATTTTTTCTTTTATAATCTCTGTAACAAAACTTGCTGGATTCTTGAATAAAGATATTATCTTTGCCATTAGAGGTATTAATTTTACAGCAATGTCTACTGCAAGTGATAAGAATACTTTAATTGCACCTAAAGCGTGTGGTAGCTTATAATAACCATCTCCTGATGCTTGACCGGATGAGGCGCCTGTGCCTGATGAGACTCCATCAGTTTGTTTATTTTTATCAGTTAATATACCCTCAATAATAAAATAAGACTCTGTATCTAAGTCAGTTAGCATGTATCTTTTTATTACCTCTATTTCTTGAGGACTATCTGTGCTTCCGTGACCATACTTTCCTTTAGAGTATAATTCATTAGTTGCCAAGACTTGATTAGCAACTCTACTTGGATCAATTACTTTACCATATGGAAATCCCTCACCAGTTACCTGAATATTATATTGAAGTATATTTACTTCTTGTCTCGATACTTGTAAGTTTTTACTGGTCGCATCAGGATCCGAATTGTGATTTATTGTAATTTTATATTCTTTGCCAAATGGTGGTAATGAAAATTGATTTATATTTGCTATCGTTGGTACAACAGAATTAGGATTAAACAAAGAATGATTATATATGTAGTACCATCTAATAATTTCTTCATTCTTTAATTGAACTCTTGTTCCAAAGCTATCTTTTAAAAGATGTACACCATCTGGTAGTTTAATAGGAATCTTTTGATTGAATATATCACTAAGTTGAAGTATGAATTTATATTCAAACTTAGATATTTCTTGTAGTAATTTGTAGTATAATGTATTATTTTCAGGTACAATACTAACTACTTTTTTAATCAATTCATCTATTCTAAGTTCAAGATTATAAGCTGTTCCGTTATATGTAAAACTTAATTTTCTTTTACTATTTATATCAATTAAACCATAGTTAGCAAAACTTATCGCTTTGTTTATAGAATTATAAACATCTGTAATAGTGGAGTTATCCTCACCTGAATAATTTTCGCCTACCGTTTTATTTGTAAAAAATACTCTTGCTCTAAAAATTGTATCAATACTTGTATTTTTATTATTTTCAAATTTTTGAAAAAGATCCTTTAGATTTCCTGCGACGTTTATACCTAAAAATTTTCCAACTTGTAGTGGTACAATATTAGGAATATATTTATATCTTCTATAATATCTTCTTCCATTTGAATATTCAAAATCATAGACTTCAAAACTCCAATTGTTAGATGTTAGTAAACTATTTATGTCTATTGGTTGCACACCGTTATAAATTCTTATAGGCGTGGTTGCTTTTTCGTAAGTTCTTGTTGGATATTTAGACCAAATACTAATTTGATAAGCGTTAGTGTTCTGAATTCTTTGTTGAGGTGAAAGTGTCACATCTGGATTGTAGTTCCAGTTGTCTAAAACATATGTACTTACATTTTCAAAAACTTCTGGTGTACCATTGTTTTTTGATATTTCTATTCCCATCAATTGACCATTACTTAAACTAATTGATAGTTTATTTTTTACAAATGATTTGATAGTAGATTTTATAACAGGTTGACCTTGAGCTTCACTAAATTCAATTTTAGTTGTTGGATCGACTCTTATTACTTTAGTTTCATAATCTGATTCTGGATCAATCCAAATGTAACCAGCTGGCTTACCTTGTGACTTATTATAAGCCGCAAGCTTTTCATCACTTTCTGCCGAAGCTGAATACAATTGAAATGGTTTGAAAGAATACTTCATATTTTCAGGAAAAGCAGGTTTTCCATTTACTGGTTTGTATACAGAAGATCTTGCTTGACCATATTGAAAAACATTGGCTAAGTGTGATTGTATATTAAGTTGGCTAACAATATCATTAGTAAGTTGATTCTTTTCAGATTGTTCTAAGTCTTCTGATTGATACATTTTATATCTTACTATATCAGTAAAGTATGATTTGTATTCGTTTGATTCTAAGCTATCAAATCCAACTATCATTGGATCACCCTCAATTGCATCAACTTCTGGATCCAATAAACTTTTTCTATTAGAACCATATTTCTTTATTTCATAACCATCTCCTGGTTTTGTTTTACTATCTTGAGAGAATATTCCTTTCTCCCATTTATAGATAGGTGATCCAAGAGATGGAAAAGATTTAGGAACAGAGCTTGAGTTATTTGGCTTTTTATTTGGAAATATATTATCCATTTGCCATTTAGATGAATTCAATATCCAATCAGCCTTACTGAATGGTGTATCTAAATAAACAACTTGACCATTACTATTTACAGAAACCGTTTTTAACTTTTCTAATGGGTCTAATGGTGTTCCATCTGATTTAAATATACCAAGTATTATTTTCTCAGGTTTGTGTTTGTCGTATGGATCATCATTTTCTAAATTTAAGTCTGGTTGTTCTTCTTTTAGTTTTTCAGTTGGTGGTAAATCGATATATGTATATTTATATTCTACCTCTGGAATAAATCTACCTGTTGAGTAAACAGCTGAGACAACTTCCCAATTCACATTATCTGATGCGCCACCAGAAACATTTGCTTGAGATTGTGTAGCGCCTTTATCAGAGGGTACAATTTTTTCTCTAACGGCTTTACCATCTTTTCCTATCTTTATATTTGTACCACCTGATTTAGAAAGTTGTTTTAGTTTAGCAAGCGCGTCTTTTAATTCTTTACCTCCTTGATAACCGATTGCTTTTGGTCTGTTACCTGCACCACCATTACTAATTGGTTTTAGTGATTTCGTAACTAAAGGAATTCCAAGTAATGGCATAACTCTTGCTATGATGTCTTCTATTTTTGCAATATTTCCGATAACAAGTTTAGCTACTTCAAAATAAGGCTTTTGTGTTTCAAATATAGAAGTTAGTATTGTTTTTTCCAAACCTTTGAAACCAACTCCTTCCATTGGTTCTAATGCAACTTTATCTTTAGGTAGTTTTAATTTACCTCCTGACCTCAATGTATTAACATCTGGAACTTTTGCTTTTGATATTTCTGCAAATTTAGTAAATATTTTCTCATCCTTTTGAGCAATAGGATTATTAAATGTCTTAAACATTGCTTCTTTTAGTATCTTTTCAGAGATGCCAATATCACCTTCAATAAACTTTTGAATAAATTCTACATTAGGAACTAAAAATAAACTTGACGCTGTTACTCCAATCTCTTGTGATATTTTACTAATCGGAAGAGGTGGAAGTGAAAGCGAAACCTGATATTTCAGTGGAATCGGATCGGGATAAATAGGGAATAAACCAGGTAAAGCCATTTAATTTTTAAGATTTTAGATATATATTTTTATAATCTAATCTCCTAAAAGTTATTCTTGTTCACCTAATTGTTTTTTAGAAATTAAATAGTTAAAGTTATCAGCTATATCAAACTTATACTTAGATGATAATTTACCAGACATTTCACCACTAGAGAATTTTACTACAATAAACATATCAATTAGAGTGTTTTCATCTAATTCAAGCTTTATTTTAATGGTAAAGTCATTTTTGTCTTCTTCTTCACTTACTTTAAAGTTAACGTGGTAATCAAACTTGATATTTAGGTCATCATAATACTTTCTGAAAAAGTCTCTTGATGGAACTAAATTAAAAATATCACCATTTTTACCCAAGAAATAAACAGGTCTCTCAAGACATCCCATTTTTTCTACTAAAGTTTTGAACAATTTCATTTTAACAGTTCCTTTAGCTAATTTCCATTCGTCATCTAATCTTTCTATATCACCAATGTGATTTGACTTTAATGATGTTGTCAAAAGGTTTTCAAGTATCTTAGAGTTTAGTATAACTATTTTAGTTTCCATCCACTCTTTGTTTACTCTTACTGGGTCCATAAAGCAGTTGTCTTTATTTTTCCACACTTCATTTAAAAGATCTGAGAACTTTAAGATATTTTTGTTGAACTCTTCTATAAACTCTCCAAGATATTTGAATTTTGGATCTTTATGTCTGATATCATAATATTCAAAGTAGCCTATGTCATCAATTCTTTTAGGGTCAATAAACTTCTCAATGTGTTTTTGAATATTCTTGTTTGCGTTCTCATAGATAGTTTTTATCCATTGTTGAGTTAATTTATCCCACTTTGGTAAATACTCTTCTTTGTAAAGCTTATCAATATCAGCACCTATAAGATCATCGGCAAATAAATTAAATGAAGCAGTCTTTTGTGTAGACAAGTTCTTATTTAAGTAAAATGAGAACTGGTTTCCATCTTTTGTTTCAATAACAATATCTTCTTGATGGTCACTATCTTTATTAGGACCAAGCCAATAAATATCTTTAATCATGTCTGATTCTAATTTTGAATCAGGAAGTAATTTATCAATTATATTTCTTGCTGCTAATCTAGCACTTACAAGTTTGTCCCAGTCTTTTTCAATGTCAAATTCTGTTTCATCAAATATTGAATTGATTTTACCTAAGTCATTATCAGCAACGCACTTATCTCCTTCAAACTTTCCTAAGTTTAGTCTGTTCTTTGCTAAAATTAAATTCTTTAAGTCTGTAATAAATATTTCAGAGTTTTCAGAATATCTTGCCTTCAAGCCTCTATCTAATAAATTATCTAAAAACTCATTGTTCAAAAGAACCATGCAAGTACATATCTCATTTATTAAGTTTTTATAAGATACCTTTTCTTGTCTTGCTTCTTTGAATAATTTATAACCTCTCAACCATTTCATGGATTTATGATGTGACATTTTAATATATATATTAAAAGTATTAATTCTTTTTTTAATGAAGAAGATAAAAACATATAAACAATTTAAGGAATCATTAGTTATTGATTTGGCTTTGATGTCTGTAGACATTTTAGAATCGATGAATATATGGCATGATGTGTTATTAACTTCAATTAACGCTGAAGAAAAAGATATTTACGATACTTTGAAACTGCCAAAAGATTTTTATGAAGGTAGACTCACACTAGATTTTGTTTCTGATAACATAGAGTTTATTAACTCGTTATCGTCTTTAGCCTTGAAGAAGTCAGCTGTTCAGAATACAGATGATTATCAAACTTTTGTTAATAAACCTTGTAAATGGATGTTTATTTATGATATATCATCAAATGAATTAGAAAATCCTGTTTATATTTTATTTCAAACTTGGAATGAGACTGTAAAAGAATGGGAAGAAATTAAATTCTTCAAGATAAATGGTGATGCTAAAAACTTTTATGATAAACTTACATCTAAGACAATCGAAGTAACTGATGGTGATGAGAACTTTATTTATGTGACTGCAGATGGAAATACTTGGGAACTTCAGAATTTAGATTCAGAGAATGATGTTTACAAGAGATACTTTAGAAAAGATGAACTTCAAAAACTACTTGATGAGAGAAAAGTAAAAGTATCAATCATCTAATCTATTTTTTATATAATTAATAATTATTTCAGTTTTTTCTACTTCGTTTTCTGATTTATACCACTTCCAAGTTAATGTTGATTCCATAAAGTTTATAACCTTTTTAAGCTTGTCAATTTTTTCAGATATTAAGTTATAATCTTCTTCGTCTATTTCATAAACAATATCTAATTCATCACATATTGAGTAAGTTCCTGGTATATCTAATGAATCATAGCACTTAGTAGCTCTAAGATAAATCTCGTTTAGTTTTCTGTTAGCTGTTCTATCAGGATGAGTAGCTTTTGCTATTTGTCTGTAAAGTTTTCTTATTTTACTAACCTTTACATCTATAACAACTTCACGATGTGTCTCAGTCGCAACTTCTGTTTCAAATTCTATTGGATCAGATTCAATCATTTCGTTTATAGACTCAACTTTTTCTTTGAATATATTATCAATCTTTTGATTTATTTTCTTATTGAATATCTCTTTTAGCTCTGGATGTTTTTCTAAAAACTCATTAACAGAATTTATGAATAGATTTTCTATTTCATTAACCATTTCATTTTTATATGTGTAATCCGATTCTACAAAGTTAAGCTCTTTAATTAATTTTCTAACTTCTAGTTGTTTAATCTTGTCCATTAATGTTTTTTACATTTGATAAATTATATATAATTCAAGCAATTATTTGTTCGTCTAAAATTATGAATAAAATAAAAAAATTTACAGATTTCATGAGTGGTGTAGGATCAAACATCAGAAGGTCGATGAATCACTTAATCGTAGAAGGTAAAACTAGATCTTGGTTTTTAGCCGACTACAAAGATTTTGAGTTACACATCTATTACACACCATTAAGAGGAACAATAGTTGATTTTAAATTTTATTCTGAAGATGGTCTTACATTAGATTCACTTAAACCAGAATTCAAACTTGGTGATAATATTGATATTGCTAAAAAGTGGATAGAGAAAAAGAATTATAAAGTTATAACTGACTTTTCAAGATTATAATATTAATATATAAATTATGAAATTATCATTATACCAACTTAACATCATCAAAGAAATGATGGAATCGGAAAATCTTACTGAAGACTCAAATTATAAAAGTTTATGTGAAAAAATAAACAGACTTGAGTCTATGATGGAAGATGGTGGTGGAACATCTGCAACAGGTGGACCATCAGTTGGTGGTATGGGTGCTGTTGTTTCGGCCCAACCTTCCGGTTTAGCGGGTGCTACAATTGGTACTTCATGGGCATCTCACGGAGGAACAACTGGTTCTGGTGATGTTGCTGTTCCTTACAATCCAAGTGGTGCTAACAGAGTATTTCATAAAGTACCAGCACCTGGATTTGAAATGGGAAAAGGACACGGACCAAGAACTGGTAAGAAATCAAGAGTAAAAAAGTTAGATTTGAAAGCATTGAAGGATGTATTTGCTAAAAGACAAGATTTCACAGCAGGTCAATCAAAAAATGGTGAAAAGAAAGTTATGAACTTTGATGACTTTCAAAAATCTGATGTAAATGTTATTAAGAAATAATATGAAACACTTAAAGAAATTTGAAGGATTCAATCCCTATGATGATGAACCATTAACAAGATCTGAAGAGATTTTTGGAAAGCAAACTAGATTAGAAAAACAATTTTCTGAAATAGTAGTCAATGGACTAGTAAACGATGACACTGGCTACTGGTCAACATTCAACGCTCTTAAAGTTGAAGTTAAGGAAGTTGCTGATGAAAATACAATTAAAGAATTACAACATAGAATTGTTGAAGGTGAAAACCCAACAGAAGTTATGAATGATATTTGTTCTAGACTTCAACCAACTAAAGAGTTGGAAAGATTATTAAATAAATTAAACAAGTTCTAATGAAACACTTAAAAACATATGAATCGTTTGAAATGAATAAATCTATCTGTGATAGATGTGGTGAGCCAACTAAAGGTGTTACTACTATGTCTATGTTCAACGAAGATATTATTTGTATGAATTGCAAACAGGATGAAAAGAATGATCCTGAATATCAAGCAGCATCAGAAGCTGAAATTGAAGAAATCAGAAAAGGAAACAATAATTACAAAGGAGCTATTCCTAATTACAAGCCAATTAGATAATTATAATTTTAGGTAAAAGAGGAACAGGTTTTATTTATATATAGTAAATGGAAAATGTTTTTATATATGCTCTATCCGATCCTAGAAATAATCAAGTTAGATACATTGGTAAGGCTAATAATCCAAAAGATAGGTATACAAATCATTTTAACTCATCTAGAGATAAAAACACACACAAAAGAAATTGGATAAATAGCATCAGAAAAGATGGTTTTAGACCAGATTTGATAGTTATAGATGAGGTTCCAAAAAGTGAATGGCAATACTGGGAAAAATTTTATATCTCTTTATTCAAAACTTGGGGATTCAATCTTGTTAACTACACACTTGGTGGTGATGGTTCAACTTTTGGTAATAATGGTTCATTTAAAAAGGGTAATGTTCCACATAACAAAGGAGTTCCTTGTGATGAGAAAACTAAACAAAAGATTAAGAATAAACTAACTGGTATATCAAATATTAGTAGTTATAAACCAATACTTCAATATGATTTAGAGTATAATCTATTAAAAAAGTATAAATGTGTTAAGGATGCTATAGATGAAAGTAATGGTTACTTTACAGCTCCTAAAATATCAAATTGTCTTACCGGTAAAAGAAAACATCATAGAGGCTTTATTTGGAAATATGACGATAGTTCTGATTTAAATAAAATTGAAATCAATTTTCTAAAAAAAGAAGTTATTCAATTTGATAAAAGTTTAAATGAGTTGAATAGGTTTTCATCTATAAAAATGGCAGAAAATGAAACAAATGTTCCAAGTGCTAATATATGTGCTTGTTGTAAGGGTAAAGTTAAAACAGCTGGTGGTTATATATGGAAATATTTATAAATAAACAAATAGTTTTATTTTTAATATAAATAAAAAAGAAATTTACTAAATGAATAGTAAAAAGGAAAAGTGTGTAATAATTGGACCAAGCGGTTCAGGTAAAGACCACTTAATGAGAAAACTTGTAGAAAGAGGATTGAAAGGATGTCTAAAATGGACAACAAGACCTCAAAGAAAACACGAACAACAAGGTATAACTTATAACTTTGTTAGTGATGATCAATTCACAGAATCAATCAACGAAAATAAATTTCTAGCTTATCAAACATTTTATGTCACACCAGAAGGTAGAGAGCCAGAGACTTGGTACTATGGTGTAACTTTAGAAGAGTTTAATGAATCACAAGTATTTATTATGACACCGGGTGAGTTTATCAATCTAACACCTGAAATGAGAAAAGGTTGTTTTGTCGTTTACTTAGACATTGATAGACGAGTAAGAGAATCAAGACTTTTAGGAAGACAAGATAAAAACGATTCAATAACTAGAAGATTAGATGCTGATGATATTGACTTTCAATCTTATAATGATTATGACTTGAAGATTACTGATCCAGAATTCTCATCTGATGATGTTTATGATTTAATGGATTAAGGTTCCACTTTACCATCATATTTCAATCCTTTTAATTGACCGTTAATAGAATTACAAACATTTTCAGAGTTAGAAATAGTATTTTCTAACACAGACAATAGAATGTTAAGAATTGAATAAACTTTTAAGAAGTTTTTCTCTGAGTCATAGAATTGAGAATTACATATACCTTCGATTAAATCAAATGTAAGAGTAATTGTATCATTATTCTTAGCTTTCATTTTATCTACAATAATCTTAGGAATACCACTATCTATCATTTCTCTTTCATAGTCATAGACTATACGATTTATTAAATCTAATAAGGCTCTCCAAACTTTAGCATCATCCATTTCCTGATACTCTTTTGAATTAACAAATTCAGAAATCTTTCTTTTATAGGATTTTAGATATATTGTTAGGTATTTTCTGAACACAGCAGTTCTATATTCTGTAGAGAATTGAATTGTAGGTACTTTTGAGTAAGTCCAAAAGTCGATGTAGTTAAAAATATCGTGATTAGTTATATCCGAGTCTGTAAGAGATTTAATACTAGCACTTACATCTTTAACTTTATTTCTCATAAACTTCTCAACAAACTTATCTGAAATTTTAGCCAAAAATGTGCTAAACCAATTACTCTTAAGCATCGATGTTAAAAGAAAAATAAAAATTACAAATATAGAACCTTTGATGCCATACTTTTCAAAGATTGTAGATATATCGCTTATTCCCATTGCATGTGTATATTTTATAATGTATATATTTATTATTCAAACTACCAAATTTAATTTTAGTCAAAATAAGGTAAGTAAAGACACTATTTTAATATATAAATAAAATAAAATTTTTATACATGGACTTAAAATACAATATCAATAAGATTCATTCTGACTTAACTTCTCAATTTTACGGTCACGATGTTAAAATAGAAGAAAAATCTAATTTAAGATTTGGTAATTACTTTGAGTTATCAGTTATTAAAGAAGGTAAAGAGGTTAAGGCGATATTACCTATGTCTTCATTAAATAACTATAATTTTGATTGGTCTTACTTTTCTAATCCACTTGATGATAATTCACATTTAGTTGAAAGATTATCTTCAATCGATAATTTTGCAGAAGAAGTAAAAAATATTTTTGAAAAAAATAGATTTTCTCAAGACTACCTAAACGAATTAAATAAATAATAAATAAAATATGGCAAATTTTATACAGATAACTTTTTCTAATATTAAAGCAGACATTGATTCCTTTTTAAGACAACAACATAATAAGGGTAGTGTTTTATTTAGTCCTGCTTCGCCATATGGTCAGATATTATATGTTTTGGAAAATCTACATCAGTTATCATTTTTGTATTTGAAGAATGCTATTAATCAATTTGATTTAGGTCTTAATAATTCTAATAACGAAAGAATAATTAGAAATGCCGCAATATTCGCCGGTCACAATCCAGGAAGAGCAATCAGTGCGACAGGTACTCTTAGATTTACATTAAAGACTAATATTGACTTAGATAAAGAAATACCAGGAGGTAGAATTCTAATTATTAATAGAACAAAGATTAAGAATATAACAAACTCTTTAAGCTACCTTATAAATATAGGAACTGATAGAGTTAGTCATAAAATTACACCAAATTATCAATTCTTTTTACCAATAATTCAAGGTGAATGGATGCAAAGTGGTAGAACCGGCGATGGTACTCCACTACAAACACATAGTTTTACCGAAACATCTCAACAAGATGTTGAGAACTTCAATGTAGAAGTTTTAGTTAATGGTGAATATATGTCTATAAAAAAACATATCTGGGAGATGTTACCAGAAGAAAAGGCTTGTGTAGTAAGAAGTGGATTCAATGGTGGTATTGATGTTATTTTTGGTAATGGTGGCTTTGGTATGATACCAGATATTGGTGCTAGAATCACAGTAAACTATATAAAAACAGATGGTATCTTAGGTAATATCTACAGAAGAACAAGTAATGATTGGAAATTTGTTGAGGATGCTTTTGATGGAAATGGTGATACTATTGACTTAACAAAAGTTTTTAACATTGATATTTATACAGATATTAACTTCGGAGCAGACAAAGAAGATTTGATGTTCACTAAAAGTATTTTACCAATAGCATCAAATAATTTCGTATTAGGTTTACCTCAACAATATGCTTATGAGATAAAGAAACTTGGTGTTTTTTCACATGTTAATGCTTATGAGCAAGCAGGAACTATATTTATTGTAGCAACTCCTAATATCAAGTTGTTTAAGTCTTCTGATTCAAATTATTTTACAGTAGATATTAAGGCATTTAGTCTAGACGCATATGAGATTTCAAAAATTGACAAATATTTGAAAACAGGTGGCAATCTTCAACTTACAAGAAAGTATAGAATTAAGTCTCCGAGTCTATCTTACTATGTAATGAATGTTTATGTTATTTCTTACTCTGATGCCTTAGATGAGTCTGTTAATGCTCAGATACTACAAGCAACTTCTGAGTATTTCTTAAACCTATCAAGAATTGATAGAATTCCTAAATTAGACATTATTAGAGTATTATCTGGTATTAAAGACATACACTCAGTTGATATTCAATTTGTTTGTAAGAAGAATGAAGACTATCATAAAACAGCAATTCAAGGTGCTCAAAACAAACTAAATATGTTTAATACAAGTTATCAAAATGATATATCTGTTTCAAAGATAAATCCTGATTACGTTCCTACTGAAACTAAAGGTTTAGATCCTGTTTTAGGTGATATTATATTTGAACCAAGTGAGATTCCTATTATCAGAGGTGGTTGGTTCGATAGAAATGGTATTTATTACTCAGATGATATTGATGGTAATGGTTTGAAGTCGGTTAATATTATTAAGAAGGGTACAGTTGATTCAAAAAATAGACCTATATAATCATGTTATACGAAAGAAAAGAACTTGCGGAGTTACACTTTATGAAACATCTACACGATGATGACACTAATAAATATATTAAGTATGACGAAACTATATTAGATAAGTCACTATCACCACATATGTTTGAAAACAATTTAATGAATGAGTGGTTAAAGAAAATGCAACCATTGGTGGCTCTTTTATTTGACCAGATGAACATTATGAAGAACTTCAAGAACTATATGGTAGATAAATATCACTGGAAACAAAGATAATTTTTCGAAAATAGAAAAACTAAATAAATTATTTAATATATAATAGACAAAACGTAATAAAATCAAATGGCAGAAGAAAATAAAAAGATTGTTGGTTTTAAGAAATTCTCAGATATCAAGAGTAAATCAAAGATTGAAGAGGTTGACTTGTCGTCTAGTGTAAAACCTACGACTGATTCTGATTTACCAGCTAATCCAAATGTACCTAAAGATTCTAAGAGAATTGAGAAGCCTGCTTCTAGAAAGAACTTAGTTCCTAAAGACCAAGATATTAATCTATCTTCAGATGAAGATGAGATGAATGACACTATAGAATTAGATGGTGAAAAAACACATGAAGGTAAAGTTGACTTTACTGGTAAAGTTGCTAAGTTTCCTAAAAACACTAAAGCATCAAAAGCTTACAATTTTCTTGAAAACGTTAAGGTATCTAAGAAGTCCATTTGGTACATTATGGTTGAAAAACAAGACAACGAGCTTCAAATGGTTAAGTATAACTATAAAGAAGGAGTTGATTTAGTTAAGTTTGTTAATGAGTTAAAAACATATTATACTAAAAAGTATGGTACTGATAAAAAAATCATCGAAGCTATATCTAAGATAGTTGTTGATGGTAATGATAAGTATTCAATGGTTAAAAACATACCACTTGTAGAAGTAGATGGTAGAAAAATGATTACAAAAATCACAGAAGACTTAGTAAGACTTTTAAGTAAGTAATATCAAATAAAAATATTAAAAACTCACTTCGGTGAGTTTTTTTATGCAATAAACTTTAATATATAATTTATAAAAATAAATATTTAATATGAAGTATTTAAACACATTTTCTTTATTTGAAGGTGCTACAGAAAAAGCAGCAAAAAGAAAAGATAAGAATATCGAAATTAACCCAGATAAAATAGAATTGATGAGAAAAAAAGTTAAAGATCACATTTTATCTCAAGGTTGTAAAACTAAAAGAACTGGTGATGATTTTGAAGTTCATCTCAATGATGAACATATTGCTCAAGTTATGTTCAGAAAAGACTACATCGCAGTTAAAAAAGAAGGAAATAAATTCCCTAAAGAGTTTGAATATACTGAGCTTGGTAAAATTAAATCTGAACTATCAGATATAATAAAATCTAATAAGTAAAGTAATGAAACATTTAAAGAAATTCAATCAAGTATTTGAATCTGGTTTACCATCAAGAGAAACTTACTTCTTACAATCAGCTATCAGAGATTTGATATCAAGTGGTAATTACAGACCTAATATTAATAATACAAGAGGTTTTTTACCTACTCATTTAGATAAACCAACCAGAGATTTTAATGTCATTGTTTCAGGTAGTGAGTCAAAGTTTGGTCTTGTGATAGATATAATTTTTGGATTAGATTTTCCTGTAGGTTATGATGAGGTTAATAGTGAATTTAAGCAAGCAACTTTTATCTTAGAAATTGGTGAAATAATTTCAAAAATGATGAATAAGCAAGCAACATTATATGGCTTTGACTTCTTTGGAAAGAAAGTTATGGGTCAAAAAGATGGAAGAACTTTGGAAGTTGAAGATGTGTTGCCTAAATTTAATAACACAATTGAACAACTTGATTCTATTACAGACTTAGTATCTGAAGATTCTCCAATAAAATTGTATTTTTTAGTGAAATAATATATAAGAACCCCTCTTGAGATAGTATCTCTTGACTGACCCACTTAGAAATAGGTGGGTTTCTTATTTTGTAATGGTTTTAATTATAAAATCAACTCTTTTGTTGATGTCTATACTTGATAAATCAGTATGATTGATATTCTCTATTTCTAAATAAGATTTAATCCATCTTTCTAATTTTTTAATTTCATTACTATCATGAAATCTTATACCATCTTTCGTATTAGTATTCATAGATGGAACATAAAAGATATAATCAACTAAATTAATATGTTTAAGGATCTCTTTTTGCATATGATTTATTGATGCGATATCTTTATTTGATAATTGATACGGATAAAGCGTTCTAAAGTAAAAGTAATTAAGTATTGAACTTGAGTCACAGACAATATAATCTTTACTTTCTAAAAACATCTTTTCTCTATTTAATTGTTTATAGAAAATAATCATCTGATCGTTTGGTGTGTTAGGAGTTCCATACTCTGCAATATAATCAGTTGCTGCTTCACTTACAAAAATAGAATTAACTCCTTTCTTTTTAAGTTCAGTGTGAACTTCTGCCGCTAAAGTTGATTTACCTGAAGCAGGTGGACCCATTACCATTATTAATTTACCTTTAGAACTCGTATTTTTCATATTCTATAAATGAGTATTTGTATTCGTTTTTTTCATCAGCTTCAAAATCCTTTCGACTTATTTTAGCCCATTTTTTGTCTAATTCCGGAAATTGAGTATCTCCTTCAAATTCTTTATGAACAAGTGTAAGATATATTTTATCTGCCAAATCTAAGGATTGTTTGTATATCTCACCACCTCCTATAATGAAACAATTATTGTTAGTTAATAGTAGAGCCTCTTCTAATGAAGATACAATATCACATCCTTCGGCAACATAATTGTTGTTTCTAGTGATGATAATGTTTCTTCTATTAGGAAGAGGCTTACCAATTGATTCAAAGGTTTTTCTACCCATAACAACTGAATTACCAGTTGTTAATTCTTTGAATCTTTTTAGATCAGATGATAGTTTCCAGATGAGTTGGTTGTTATTACCAATCACTCTATTTTTAGACATTGCTACTATTATTCTGATCATTAACTATTTTTTATTTTAAGAAGAACTGAGCATTTTGCTGAATCTTTGCGTGGTCTTCAGGTGTAAAGTATTGTGGATGTGACTTTGATAATGACATAATCTCATTGAATGTTGCTTTAGCCTCATCCATTCTTCCTGTATAGAAACAAGCAGCAGCGTGAGCTTCAGCGAATTTCCAAATATATAAAGCCTCATCTACGAATAGTAATCTTTGTGGGTAAGGATTTTTACCATGGTAGTTCATTTTAGCAAACTTAGAATAAAGATAAGCCATATTCCAATCATTCATTTGTAAATATGAATCAATTATAACTTTGATTGATTCACCTCTAATTGGATCCATATTGTAAGCCTTTAGTAACTCTTGATGAGTTAAATTCCAAGGCTCTTCTAACGATCTCATTATAGTACCAACACGAAATTGTGAGTAATAAATTTCTTCAGCATATCCATCTGTTCTATTAACTCTTTCCTTGTAGTATTTTAATGCTCTTCTTAGACGTTCTTCATTTTCTTCTCTGTTATCTGGAATAGAAGCCGCATCGTGATATGATTGAGCTGTGTAGAAAATCCAACGTGGATCTTGACGATTTGCATCAATATATTTTTCTAATACAAAAGCATGATTTTTATATTTAGTTGGAATATCACCTTGCCAAGAAGCACCGGTCATCTTAACATCAACGTGAATACCAGTTGCTAATCCTGAAGATATATTTTTCTCATCACAAACAATAAACTCGTGAATAGGACCATACCATCTGAAAGGCTTTGATACTTTGAAGAAGGTATTGCGAGTGTACTTCATCTGACCGATAAAAGTGTTAATCATATAAAGGTCATTTACAAATTGATTTTTGTCAAACTTAGAATCAATTACTAAAGTCTCATCGCAGTCAAACCAATATCCGTGTACTTTATTAGCATCCCAGCCAAGTTCAGCAACAACATCTCTAAGTTTTTGCATTGCGTGATTTCTACTTTTTTCAAAGTCATCGAAAGGTCTTTCAAATACATATGTTGGTATATTGTTGTCTTCTCCGAATTTTCTGATTATATCTTGTGTTCCGTCAGTTGAGCCTGTATCATTTACAACTATCAAGTCAGTGATAGTTTTACAACTTTCAAGCATTTTACCGATTACATGTGCTTCATCTTTACAAATAAAATTTAAGGCTAATTTTCCCATTTTTTACATTATTTTTTTATTATAGACATATTTTTGGTATTTGTTTAAGACCAAATACCTCTATCTAATAGTTTTTTCAGATTAATATCTCTTAGTGCGTATTTAGGTATCATATATGTTTTATGAACTTTAATTGGTTGTAACCAGCCAATGCCATCAGAAGAATGTAAAGCAACGTAAACCGACTCACCTTCTACTTTTTTAATTGTGTACTCAACATCCTCTTTTATACCAGCTGGATAACCATTTGATTTTCTTCTAAAAAGAACTATCTTATCATCTACTTGATAAGAAATAATTCCTTTTTTAATCATGTCTGCTATTTTCCACTCTTGACTCATAGTAGTAGTTTATAGGTTTTGATAATTCTTTTGCATATTCTAATTCAGCTTGTACGCCAGTTGAATTTTTAACAGCCTCTTCGTCAAAGTTTACAACAACAACTTCATCACACCATTTTATGAATTCAAAGTCGATTCTTTTCCAAGTTTCCCAATCACCTTTTAATTTACCATAAACCGCAATCGGATGTGACATACTTATCGGTGAAAAAACTACGTCACCTTTTTTAATAAGTTCTGCAGCAATCTCATTTGCTAATTGAAAACTTTTTTCTTCGTATCTTGAATACGGAATTGCTAAATATATTTTTTTCATCTTGACCAGTTACTATTTTTTTCTTCTAACATCGGAGTCCAAAAAAGTCTCGTAATATTATCACCATTATATGTTTCAACTTTCATTTTGTTATAGTACTCTCTACATTTTTCTAAATTTCCTTTTCGAATTATTGATATTGATTCTTTGTAAAATTTAAATGGTATCTTTTCAAGAAGATCATCTGAAATATTCATTTTTTCCTCATAAAACTTTTTATACCAGTGTTCAAAGGTTGGTGATTCAAAGTGTAGAACGATTGATAAAATTGGTGATATTTCATACTGACTTCCACTAAAAAGATGTGGACCATTGTATTTTAGGTTTTCACTTACACGTCCAATGCTTTTACCATTTCCATAGGCTAAGTGTCCTTTATATCGAAAATTATTTGTTTCTAAGAAAGGATTGTTTAACGAATCATTAGGATAGACCGCTTCGTAATTCTTTAGAGTAATAAAAGAAAACTTTTTGTCTATGTTAGAAAGTATATCTTTAATTGGTTTTGAAAACCAAAGTAACTCATCAGAATCTATATGTGCTAACCATTCTATAGACTTTGATAAACAATCCTTAATTACATTGTTTACAAATTCTTTCTGTCTATCCATTTGAGTCCAATAGTTATCACTTTTATCCACTAAGTCGTCATACTCCACAATTACTTTATCTTTGTATTTTTCCAGAAGCTCTGATATATAAGGAGTTTCTTCTACTCTCAAATAAATGTAATCAATGCCTAAGCTAAGATGATAGTCTAACCAAGTGTCAAAGTTAAAAGGTTTTCTTAACATTGTGCAAATAGCTATCATAGTATTTCGTTTAATTTTTCTTCTCTATTTTCTGCCGTAGTTTTAATCTCTTCTACAAAAATGTAGTATTTTGTTATAGTATCCATTGATATTACTCTGCCGTTATTTGAATTGGCAAGATTCACTTCTGAGAATTTTTTCTCAATTGATCCAAAGAATTTATAAAAATCACCTGGTGGTGATATAATATTTTTTGAATCAATAATCCAAATGTTAAACATTTTTGAATTAGTACTTGATAGTTCATATTGATAAAGAACATTAATATTACTACCCCACTCATCAAAAGATATATCTAATATCTCAGAAAATTCTGGTAAATGAACTATCTGTGTTTGATTTACCCACAATTGTATAGTTTTAACATCAAGTGATTTCATTTATTTCTCTAATACTTTGTTTATTTTTAACTCACGCCAAATATGAATAGGTAGAAAGTAATAACCAATCGAACTATAGTAAGCCGGAAGTGGTTGATTGCCTTTATCACTATCAATTGGTAAAAGAGAAGGTGAGGTTAAGTCGCTGTATAATTTATATTGTTTACCATAAGTAAACTCATCAAAATACTTTGTTATACAAACAACAATATCATCCTTTCTAAGAGGATATTCTTCACCTTTAACTCTTGATGGATATATTATCATATTCCTAAATCTTCAAGTTTTAATTCACGCTTTTCATCTAAAGTTAGTTCACGGAATCTATTAGCCTCAATAAACTTTTCTTCACCGTTATCACATTTAATCCTGTAAAAAGGACCGCTTGGATCATCATATCTATGTGGTGAGAATGGTATATTCTCCAGTTTGATAACATCATACATATCACCAATTGTTAGAGGTAGTCTTTGCCATCCTTTATTACTAACACAAATTACTTTCATTCTTCAATAAAGTTTTTCATTTTCCAAGCCTCATAAGTATTTAGAATCAAACCTGTTATAGTCATAGGTCCAACACCTCCTGGTACTGGAGTTACCCAACTGGCTTTCTCAGCAATAGCACCAAAGTCACAATCACCAACTAACTTACCAGAATCTAACTTATTAATACCAACATCAATTACAACCGCACCTTCTTTAATCATATCAGCCGTTACTAAACAAGGCTTACCAACAGCAACTATAACGATGTCAGCTTTTCGACATTCTTCGTTTAGAAGAGATTTAGGAGTATTAATATCACAAGAGGTGACGGTAGCTCGACCGATGTTAAAGTCGTTGCCTAACATAATAGAAATAGGTTTACCAACAATATTCGATCGACCAATGACAACAACATGTTTGCCTTTCGTTTCAATATTATAAAACTCTAAAAGTTTAAGAATACCATAAGCAGTTGCCGGTCTCATAGACTTTTGACCTAAAGCCATCTTACCAAAGTTTAGTGGATGAAAACCATCAATATCTTTGTAAGCACTAATTTCATTTATAATAGCGTCTGGCTTAATGTGAACAGGTAGTGGTAGTTGAACAATAAAACCATCATAAGATGATTTATTTAACTTCTTAACTTCTTCAAGTAATTCAAAAGCTGTAATACTCTCATCGAATCTAATTAAAGTGTGATTAATTCCAGACTTTTCACAAGCTTTTAGTTTACCCTTTACATAAGATTCGGATGCTGGGTTATTACCAACAAGAACAATTGCCATACTTGGTTTGGCAATTTGATAGCCAAGTTTTGATTGACTTAATTCTATATGACCTTCAATTTTATCTTTGACATCATTTAGAAGTTGTTCAGATACTAATTTACCATTAAGTATATTTGCTACACGGATTGCTTCCATTTCAAACTATTAAATTTTATAATCATTTCTTTCATATCAGAAATGTGTTTGTTATATTGTTCTTGTATCTCACTATTTCTACCGGAAAGTTTACTATGTAAATCAGTAGTCAAGCCAATTTTCTGTGAAACTGAATAGCCAAAGTTAGAAATTCTAACACCATCTATTTCAATGTAATCTGGTAGTTCTTCTTTTACAATTAGTTGTACATCAACAGGTCCAACTCTATATGAATCGGAGTAGGCAGGATTTACCCACCTTCTTTGATTCTTAATACTTATTACACCACCAACTTGTGGTATTTCTTCAATACCCATATCAGCACATATCTTGAAAGCCATATCAAGTGTTACAATAAAGTCCCAATCATTTACTTTTCTTTCAAGAATTGACTTACCTGAAATCGTGTAACATCGAATTGCTCTTGAGCCTGTTAAGACTCCACCAATTTCAGTAACGTATTTAATAAGCTTACGACTTGGATAAAAAAATCGGAACTTATTATAGTATCTTTTGGAGATATCAATCTTTACATCTGGACAATTCATTAGAATTTCAAGATTGATGTCTCTCATATAAGCTTTTATTTCATTTAAATAACTCATTAGTCTCCAAAGGTTAAAATTTTCTTATTTACTTCCTTGAGATCACCCCATACCGAGTTGTATGTAATACCTCTCACTTTTCTGTTATCAACCCAAACGTATTCATCATCTGGATTCAAACACCTTGGCTTATTCATAACCAATCCATGATATTTAAAACCATTATCATCTAACCATTTAATTGTAACTTCTCTGTCTTTTTCTTCACGAGCAGTAAAGAAAGTAATATGATTACCTTCTTCATACCACTTGTTAATTTGTTCAAGTGATCCTTCAATCACTTTTGCTGTAGGATATAAATGAGCATCTTCGTTCATTATATCCTCACAACAAGTTCCGTCTATGTCTATTAAAAATATCTTCATTATACTAAATTAATTTCATGTATACTTTTATTTTGAGAAAGAGACCAAATAGATTTCCCAATCAAATTAGCACAAGAAATATATTTCAATTTACTTGGTAGCGGAACTGGACTAAACCCATCAGTCATAAACTTAGAGGAGCTGATTGTATCAGAAACCAATAACTCAGTCATTACTGATTTGTCTAAGTTTTCAAATGCTTTTCCACTAAGAACCCCGTGAGTAGCAATACATCTTACAGAGGCAGCACCACTATTCATCAATAGTTCAGCGGCTTTACACATCGTTCCTAAAGTATCAGCCATATCATCTACGATAACAACATTACGTCCAGTAACGTCACCAACAAGTTCCATTGAGTGAATCTCATTTGGTTTGATACGTTTCTTATTAATCATTGCGAATGTTGCTTCAGGAAATGCTTTACAGAAATCAGAAGCTCTTTTAACAGCACCTTGGTCAGGTGCAACAATTGTTAAATCTTTAATTTCGTGCTCTTTGATATAATCAATGAAAATCTTATTACCATTCAAGTGAATAACAGGAACATTATAAAATCCTTGAATAGCAGAGGCGTGTAAATCAATTGTGATTATTCTTGTCATACCAGCCGCAGTTAAAATATCGGCTAACATTTTAGAACCAATTGAGGATCTCAAATGGTCTGTTTTATCTTGTCGAGAATAAGCTTGGAATGGAGCAACAAGAGTAAATGATTTACAACCGGCTCTTTTAGCAGCATCAATGACTAGTAGAGTTTCCATTATATTATCTGAGCTGTTTGTTGATTGAACAAAGAAAACATCTAAGTCTCTAACAGACTCTTGAAAAAGAGGTAGAATCTCACCGTCAGAAAACTTTTCTATTTTAAGACGACCGGGTGAGATCTCACCATCTGTCATTCCAAATGATGAAAAAGATTTTAGCTCTTGGTTAAGTACTTTACAGATTTTGAGAGTTAACTCTTGGTTGTTGGTTCCGCTGAAGATTTTCATATATTTTTTTTATTTTTCGTTTAGTAGTATATCAATAGTAGTCTGACGCACATTTTGAACCATAGGTTGAAAATCGCTACGTTTTCTACATTCTTTAATAAAGTGTTTAAGTGAAGGTGGATATTGCAACTCAGTTGATCTGACCATTTTCTTTCTACCCCAAGGTCTTGTTTCATCAATAGGAACTCTTTTAGATATTTTACAAAACTCTGGTTTAGTTCTAGTATTCATATGTTTAGTTCGCTTCCATCCAAAAAGAAGGTCATATTGCTTACCAATAGACAATGAGTCAAACCAAACAATATTTGAACCCATTTTGTTTCTAAATGATTTCAACTCTTTTTCGTGTTGTCTTCTTTTCTTTTCTTTATTTGAAAGTTGCATTCTGTGAAATTTATTTACAAATATACTAATTTTATTTCTTTTTAAGAATTAATTTTATATTAGAACCAACTTTATAGTGATTTCCGATTAAATTCCAATCGGTATTTTCTTTTTGACACCAATGATAGATTAAAGATCCTTTACCAACAATATCATAGGTTATATCAATTCTTTTGTAGTTTCCTGTGTATTGACCATCTATCATTTCATTCCAATTTACCCAAGTATCTTTAAGAAAATTATCATCAACGATTATAATTGACCCTGATGGCATTTTATCTTTTATAGCTACAAATTCTAACCAACCATGTAACATTGAAGGAACAGGATTTGTTAAGTCTAAGTCCCAAGAGTCTAAGTGTACTAAGTTTGGATTACCTTTGTAAGATTCTAAAAATTCAACTGAATCAGATATATGATGATGTACTTTGAAATTAGGTAAGTATTTATCAAATATTATCTTGCTATTGTTTACTATATCCTCATATATATCAACAGAATGATAAACACCACCGGTTGATTCTGTTACTTTAGCTAAGTATAATCCAAAGCAACCATCATCAAGATTTTGACTTGCTCCTGTTTCAATACATTCTATTTTATCAAATTTGAAGTGTTCTTTCAAAGCTGAATAAACATCTTGAGATTGTTCTAATCTTTTTTCTGTTATAGAATGATAAAAATTTAATTCTTTTATAGTATCCATATTATTCACTTACTGCTCTACCAATTTGTTTTTCCCAATCTAAGTCAGTTCTAACCTCTTTATTTTTTTCAATAGTTGCTGATAACATAGTTGCTGATACACTCATTTCACTTGCCACATATTTTAAAGCAGCAACATCCTTTGGAAAACAATGACCACCATAGCCAAAATCACCATCTGGTCCAGGAACTGACCAATGTGAGTTACCTAATCTATCATCATATCTAGCATATTCAATTACTTTATCATAGTCAATATCTAATCCTTGACAGATTTGATACATCTCATTTGCAAAAGAAACTTTTGTTGCTAAAAAGGTGTTTGTTACATACTTAATCATCTCAGCAATTGTTGAACTTGTTTTAACAATTGGAACTTTAGGGAATGCTTTTTCAAAAATATTTTTAACTTTTGATGAGTAGGGTCTTTCACCACCTACAATTATTCTATTCTGATTCTTATAATCTTCAACAGCATTTGCTTCTGTTAAAAACTCAGGATTAAAAACTATATTTAGATTTTCATTTTCTTTATTTAACATCTCGGTTGTACCTGGTGGAATTGTTGATTTTATTACAACAATAAAATCTTTTTTATTTAAAGACTTAACAATCATATCTAACTGAGAAAGACAATTTCTAACAATTGATAAGTCACACTCACCAGTTTTTTTCATTGGTGTTGGTAGGCACAAAAATGTCATATCAACTTTTTCAATTAAACTAAACAATGATGGTTCAGTACAATTGCCGTTTATATCAAACGTATAAACATTAAAAAAGTTTTTCATTCCTTGATAGACTGCTCCACCAACGAAGCCTTGTCCTATTATTCCTAAATTTTCCATAATTAAATTTTATTTTTATGCCACTTCCAAGCACTTGATACCATATCTTCTATTTTTCTTTTTGGTGACCAGCCAATGCTTTTTGCCTTTGATGAGTCTGAGTATATTTCAACTACATCGCCTTCTCTTCTTTCACCAACTTTATAGTTAATCTTGACATTATTGACTTCTTCAAATGTCTTTATTAGTTCTAATACAGAGACACCATTTTCAGATCCAAGATTAAATGTATTGTAACCATTTAACTCACCAGATATCATTTTATCAATTGCTAAAACGTGAGCATTTGCTATATCACTTACATGTACATAATCTCTGATGCAAGAACCATCTCTTGTTTGGTAATCACCTCCGAATACGGTAACCTGACTTGAATCACTTAATGAATCACATATAACCGGTATGATGTTGTTAGGTTTATTTATAGGTGATTCACCGATAAGTCCACTTGAGTGGGCACCTACTGGATTAAAATATCTTAGAGCTGTTATATTTAAATCTGGATTTGATTTATGTAAGTCTGATAATATTCTTTCACCCACAAGCTTTGTATATGCATAAGGTGATTCAGGATTGCTTAAAGGTGTTTCTTCATTTACCGGTAAGTCACCAGGTAAAACATTACCATATAAAGAACAAGAAGAAGAAAAAACAAAATTTTTGATACCAAAGTATTTAGCAGTATCCAACATATTCAAAAGAGAGTTAATATTATTATCGTAATATTGAATAGGTGATTCTACTGATTCACCAACAGATTTATACGCAGCAAAGTGAATAATACCATCAATCTTGTGAATTGATAGTATATCGTCCATTTGTTCTCTACAATCTCTATGATAGATTTTTATTGGTCTTTTTGTAATTTCAAAAAGCCTATTAATTATTTCAGGATTTGAGTTAGCAAAGTTATCTACTATGATAACATCATACTCTGGGTTACTTAGAATCTCAACTACTGTGTGAGAACCTATGTAACCGGCACCTCCTGTGATTAAAATTGTTTTCATAATTTAGTTATTATATCTGATAGGTATTCACCTTTATTTAGCTCAACTTTATTACAACCAGTTTGAGTTTCTAATTCATCCATCCAGATATCCCAATTATTTTTTAGTAGTTCAACAAACTTATCATCGTTACCTCTATCAACATATCTTTGGATATACTCATCTTTTATTTCTCTATTTGGATAGACTAATGTAAATTCGATTCCTTCATTTTCTAAAGCATCTCTAACTACTTTGTGAGATGATACTAATATTATATCAACATTTCCTACATTGGATTTTATGTGATTAATATAGTTTTCAGGAAATTGAGACTTATCAAAAGTTGATGAATCACTATCTAAAATTTTTTTATCACCTTTATTTCTGAAAAGATGTGATTTTCCACAACCAGGAAAAGCAGATACAACCAAAGTATTTGCTATATTGTTATGTTCATTAAACTTCTTGATTTTCATTTTGAATTATTTTTTTTAAGTCAGCTGGTGAGTAGTTTACAGATTTAAGTACTTTATCATCACCATTTCTATAAACAATATACATACCATTTACTTCTTTGTAATATCCTTCAGTTCCATCTTTTTGTTTGTAATGTAAAAGAGTTTCTAAGGCTTCTTGTTGTGTTTTACAAGCCTTACTCATATTACTTCTTTGAACTTCATTAAAAAGCTCTACAAACTTTTCTCCAAGTCCAAATTCTAATACAGCCCCTGATAAGACATATTGTAAGTCGCAAAGAGCATCAGCAATCTCGATAAGGTTATTATCTTTAATCGCTTGTGATAATTCGTTTAGTTCTTCTTGAAGAAGTGCAACACGAAGTTGACATCTTTGTTCTGATGGAATTTGTGGAGTTTCTAAAACAGGTGCGTTGAATGTTTTGTGAAAGTCAGCTACTTGGTTAAGTGAATCTATTTGTTGCATATGATATTAATATTTGATGTTTATATAAATTTTTATTGAATTGGTTTAATAATGTAAATTCAAAAAATAATATATAACGTAATAAAAAAATCTTTATAAGATATGAAATATATTAGAACATTCGAATCTCATAGAAGTTTCAATAAGTCAGAGCCTGTAAATGAAGAATTATTAGGTGGTGTCATAAACTTCTTTAAGAATCTTTGGAATAAAGCAATGGCTGAGTTGGATAAACTTGGTGAAAATCCCAGTGAAGAACAAGTTTCAACTTGGTTGACTAAAAATCTTTTGAATCCTTCTGATGATTCCTATATGTTCAAACAACAAATGGATGACTTTAAGAAAAAGCCAGAAGCAAATGATCAAGATTGTTTGACATTAGTTGATAGTATTCTTAACCCAGAAACTGGTGCTTTAGGTAAACAAGGTATGCAACCAATGATGGATGCATTAAATAAAAAATATGTACCTAAGAAAGGTGAGCCGATGCACTGGTTGCCAGCTGATATTAAGTTTATATTTGAGACAATTAGAAATAAATCGATAGTTCAGTACAAATTTGCAGGTGGTCCTGCAGATGGTAAAGTAGATCCAAAAAAGATACTTGTAGATTTAAAAGATACTACACACTTACCAGATGTTAAAAAATTATTGACAGCAGCTACTGATGGAAAGAAAAAGAAAGATGCTATAATAAACTGGGTCGAAAAAACATTAATTCCACAACTTGCTAAATTTGAGCAAGCAATTACTCCTGAAGAAGTTGAGAAGAATTTAGAAACATTGAAGATTACATATTCTGGTGGTACTGGAGAAGCAGTTGAATATAAAGTAGGAGATACCGTTATTTATAAAAGAGAGAAATTTAATCAAGAAGAGTGGGATAAACTTACTGACGATGATAAGAAAAAACCAGAAGAGGGTAAAATGAAAGAACTTCAAGCTGAAGAAATTGGCATTAAGAAAATTTCTAAAATAGAAGGTGATAAAGTTTCTTTTGAAGATGCAGACTTTACTAAAGAAAAGACCGACATATTAATGAAAGTTGAAGGTGAAAAAGCAGAAGGTCAGGAAGATTTAGTAAAGACATTAGGTGATGTAAAAGCTAAGAATCCAGAAGCTATTAAGAAGATGAATGATATTGCTAAAATGTATCAAGATCCAGATGCTAACAAAGATAAAATAGCTGAAATAGAAAAGCTATTAGGTGGCACTGAAGAAGGTAAATAATATTTGAAACCCTACTTAAAAGTAGGGTTTTTTATTTTAAATAGCATACACTCTTTTTAATATATAGATTTATGAGTACTGATAGAAAAAAGATACAAAAGATTTTCAATCAAATTGATAAACTTGCCGCAAAAGGAAAAGAGTATATCTTTGAATATCATAAATTAATTGATGATTTAGTAGAAAAAGGAGAATATAATTACCTTGAGTTAACTTTATTTTATTCTTATGCTATAGATATTAAAGACTACCCAAGCTTGATTGATGTCAAAAACAAAACTTGGTCAGAAATATTATTTCAAACAAACACACCTGTATCAAAGAAAATAAAAAAGGTTTTTGATTCTAAAAATGTTTATCAAATGGGATTTGAAGTATTCGATGATTCCTTAAATAGTGTTGATTTTAGTATAAGTGGTCCTTTGTCATCAAGTTACTTAACAACATCAAGTACACAATCAATTTCATTAACAAGACAATCATCAAATCTTTACATATCAACAAATGACTCTTCGGTTCATAAGTATGAAATATCAAGGTGTAAATGGGATGAGGTTGATGGCGTAGATAAACCTGTTATTGATACTATCTATAAGATTCAAGATATTAAAGTACTTGCTACTCAATCTTCTTATAGAACAGAGATACCAACTACAGCAGGTGTTTATTTAATCACAACCGAGGCAAAAGGTAATCATTTCGCCAGATATAATTATAAAGTAAGTATTACTAGAAACGTACTTTTAGGAGAGATAAAAGAAATTGACACACTTTCTGATGATTCTAAATATTACTTACAAAACAAACAATTTGCAAGATTAATAGGCACAAGAGTAACTTATTTAGAGGTTACAAAAAGAGGAGCTACACAAAGTCTAATAATAGACACTGAAATGCCAAACGCCTCAGAAGATAATAACTTAGTTAATAGATATAAAATTGCGGTAGATTATTTACTTTCTTAAAACATTTTTATTCATTTAATCTATAACTAAAAAAATATAATTTAAATGGAAATTAGAGTAATAGATTTTGAAATTTTGACCAGAAGTTTTCAACCATACGTTGATGGTTACAAAGAGATTGAATCTGAAAAAAGATCAATGCTTGAGTCAGTCGATGATGATAAGAAAGAAATGGAATCAATAATCAGACGTTCACAATCCGGTATTGTTATGGATGAAACATCTCAAAAAAGAGATGCTGAAAGATTCAGACAACTTCAAGAAAAACTGATGAAGTTAGACATGGATTTTAAGAGAAGAATCAAAGAAATGAATGATGACTTAAATACTAAAGTTTTTGAGCAGTTGTCAGAAATTGTTAATGAGTGGTCTTCTCAAAACTCGATTGATTTAGTTATGGGTAAAATGGAAGTAATTTTCAACACAGAAAGAATGGAAATTACTAATCAAATCATTGAGGTAGTTAAATCTAAAGGTCTTTTTTACGAAGAACCTAAAGTGGAACAACCAACACAAGAAGAAACCGCTGGTCCAGTTATCTAATAGAGATTAATTGAAATAAAAAAGAGAGTTAAATTTTAACTCTCTTTTTTTATGATCTCATCTATTCTTTTATCTCTTTTATATTGTTTCTCAGATATTTTAATTGAGTGTTGAATCTCAGATTCGTAAGAAGGAACATGAGCATATGTGTATTGTAAGTCTTTGTCTGGCATAACTTGTAGAATAGATGATTCATCTATAAAGAAGAATATAGACATATCGTGTTTCTTAAAAGTTACGATTACTCTATGACCTGTTTTATTGGAGATATTATCTTCTAAGACATCACAGAAGTAATTTAGAAAATCATCATCATTAGTTAGACTCTTGTATAGATCCATTTAGGAATAATTTTAAGTTATCTCTCATATCAACTACTTTATAAAGTTCAGCTTCTTCGTCACCAGGACCAATATGTACGATATAAGCACCACCTACTTGAAATCCCCATTCTTCTAAGATTAAGGCGTACATTGATAATTGTATTGAGTATTCGTTTAGATGATTTTTATAGTAATCTTGAAAAGGCGCAAGTAGTTTCTCGTAAGTGCCCTTTTTATGATTATCGTCTGTAAAGTCTTTGTTAGTTTTCCAGTCAAGAATATAAATTTTACCTCTATAAACAAATAAAGAGTCAATCATTCCGGCTATTTTCCATTTCGGAGAGAATACACGAACCTCAAACTTTAGAGGTTCAAGTTTATAAAGTTGTTTAGCATAAATCTTATTAAACTTATTAATACGATGTATAACATCTAAGTTATTCGGAAGAGGTTTCCATATCTGATTGAAGTAATCTTCAATCCATTGGTGAGTATCAGTACCAACCTCGTTAGCATAATCATTAAGTTTTTTCCACTCAGCTAATATCCAATCTTGTGGAACACCAGCTTCTTCAGCTTTCTTCTTAGACCAATAGTCTTGTTCAAATGGCTTGTGGAATTGTTGTATGAATCGTGTTACTGATATAAATGGCTCACCTTCGTAAGTATATCGGTGTAGTTTTGGATCAAACTCAAAATTTATATCGTTAAAACATTCTAATTGCTTTCTTAGCAAGTCTATCATCTGATATCACAATCTTTTTTATTTTATTGATTTATTGTGATAAAGTTTATTTAGTAAGTAATTCTTCTACTACTTTAGGTAAACTTTCGTACTCAAGTTTGTGTATTTTTTCTGATAAAGTTTCAATTGTATCTTCTTTGTCTACTTTAAATTTAGCCTGATAAATAATTTGACCTTCATCATATTCTTTATTGACGTAATGAATAGTTATACCACTTTCTGATTCTGAATTTTCAAGTACAGATTTATGAACATTATAACCATACATTCCTTTACCACCATATTTAGGCAATAATGATGGATGTATATTAATAATTTTATTTGTATAGTTTTCGATAAGCCATTCTGGTACTTTAAGTAAGAAACCAGCAAGCACTATAAAATTAATTTCTTTTGAAATTAATATTGGTAATAATTTTTCAGAAGTTTGTAACTCGGATTTTGAAATGAGTAATGTATCAACACCACCCTCACTTGCTTTATTAAGAACTAATGCCTTATCGTTATTACATACTACTAACTCAACACTGATACTTTTGTGTAAGCTGAAGTATGAAATCAATCGACTGGCATTAGTTCCAGAACCACTTGCAAAAATTGCTATTTTATTCATTTACTTCAGTCTCAGTAGCCTGTGTATTGTTAGTACCATATGCCTCACTTGCTATATCCTGGCTAAAGTAACGTTGTGGAATACCATTTCCTAAAATATTTTGATATATGTCTTCTATATCTTGATGTGTGATATTTCCATTCTCAGTAACCGTTCTATTTATCATAGCACTCAGCCAATCAGTAGTTTTTTTGCTTTTAGATGATCTAGAAGCCAGTTGCTCTCTTCTTTCTTTAATATGTTGTCTTTTACTTTCAATACGTTCAATATTGTTGAATGATTTATATTCATCGTTGAATAAATACTCATTAATCTCTTCATCATAAAAGCAATCTTTATGTAAGATATATTGGTCGTGAATTTCAGAGTATTGAGTGTTATTACAATGGGTTCTTACATCTAGGTACTCAACATAAACACAATCACCTGGGTGACGAAGAACTCTGTCTATATCATCAAATCTTAAATGGTCACTACCATAGGTAGAACCTTCGGATGAACAAAGAGTTCTGAATGAACCTTCTTGAAAATAGTTTGTTAAAACACCTTCACTTTTATCTAAAAATTTGAAGGTATCTACATAAGGGTAACGCCTAAAGTCAAAGTGCTTTAATTTAATATCAAGCTTTATTTCTGATTTAGCAGTTGATAGATTCTCGAAGTTAAGAGTATTAAACCAGTTTTGTTCTGACTTATATAAGTAACCATTGTCAGTAGCCCATTTTTTGAATTGAAATAAGAACTCTTCATCACAGATAGTATAAATACGGTCCATAATTTTGTGTTCTCCGATTGACCAAAGAAGAGCTCTACCTAAAAGACCACCATCACTATTAAGCATCACAAGCATTTTAACTACATCAGGATTATCTGTGTAAATGCCAAGATATTCTTGACAACTATCATACTTCATGCAAGAAGCACCAAGTGTACCTCTTTCAGCCGCATACGAATTAATATGGTAGTATTGTGGAATTTGATAACCATCAACTACTTTGAATGTAAATTGTGCTTTATTAGTATGTGATCTGTAAAGATTAGAAAACTTTTCAACTTCTTTACCTGGTATATCTTTGAATACTTTACTGATAAATGCTCCTGGTCTGGCAGCAAATCTACGAGAGGAAGACCAGTATTCACTTGAGTCAAGCTTAGCTATTCTATCTTCTGTTAGATAGGATATCTTTGTTTTATCTTGAGCAATTGAGATAAAGTTAATAGGATTATCAACAAGAGACTCTTTATCATGTCTCTTTTTAAGTAGTAGTTTAGCAACTAATGAATCTGATTCAAATTCAGAAAGAAGACTCTTTAGTTCGTCTGATATAATAATGTCGTATGTTTTTCTCTCGTATGCCATAAATATTTTTTACAAATTTAGTAATTATTTTCTTAAAATCAAATAGTATTGAATGTTAAAATTCTTACTTCTTTATTATTGTGTAATTTTTTTATTGAGTAATAAAGTTTTCTACCTTCGTTTGTTAAGTCTCGAAATGAAGCCGACCAGAACCCTAAATCATCTTTAACCTCATAAGTACTTTCGGACCAACCAATACAAATACAAGTTGTCAATGGTATTGACATAAGAGATTTTAAATCATCACTATCATTAGAGTTAGGAAAATAAATATTCTCAAACTCTTGTTCTTTGATATTACTTTTAATAAGTTCATCAACGGAAATATTAGTCTTTGGTCTAATTCTAAGACTTATATCGTCAGACATAACTTCGCAAGGTTTAACTATTCTTAGGTTAGACAATTCATAAGCCTTGTTTGAAATATCATCAGCATCAAAAGCTACAATGTAAACAAGAGTTTTACCATTTTCTGATTTGTTTATAACTTTATTTGGCATCGGGAAATAAACAAACCCATTATTATCTTCTCTTAACATTTTATAATATTTTATTTAACTTATTTTCTCTTTCTCTCTGCTTTAATCTCATTTGATAGTCTTCAAATGGTATGCTAATTCTTTCTTCAAATGGAGCTCTATAAGTAGCTCTAACCACTAATTTTGTACTTATTGTTCCTGATAAAAAAGCGTTATCCCAAACTAAGAAGTTTTTCTTATCTTCATCTGATAAAAACTCAAATAGTATATCGTGGTCAAACTTCATTAGATACCAAGTGATTCTAAGACGCTATTACGAACAGCCCACTGAGTCATATTCATAATACGAGTAGTCTCGTTCTTAATGATATGCGCATCTTGTTTATTAAACAATCTCATATATGTTTGAAATACCCAGAAAGCATCCATATAAAAGTCATGTTGAACTGATGTAATTCTTTCTGACTCAATAAACAACTGATTGCGTTGGTCATTTGTTAGACTGATTTGACCATCAGAACCGGCATATCGAATTGAGTTCTTAAACGCATCAAATTTTCGATGATTAACAGCAGGTACATCTTCTTTATCACCAAGAATTACTTGACGAATTTTAGAGAATTGAATACGATGTCCTACTAATGAGTTTAGTGATTCAATTTGTTCATCAAATGTTTCGCCATTCAAACCAGCAGAAGCATCTTCAGCGGCTTGTGTAACACCTTTTAAGTGTAGTTTTGTTAAACCAACATTGTTAGCTCCAATAAAGTAAAATTTATCAGAGTGTAGACCAGCACTAAAGTGTAGTCGTCTGGACTTATCGGTTGAATTAAGAATATAAAATGTTTTATAGAATTTAATACCACCAACTTCAACTTCATCAGAGATAAGTGTTAAAGACTGGCGACCTTTTGTAATACCAAGGTAGTATTTATGAATAGTGAAGTTTTTTTCAATAGCTTCGATTTTATCTTTTAGATATTTTACAATATCAAAAATCTCATAACGATTGGAGACGTTAGTAATATTAATTACTCGACCACCATATTTGGTGATAACTTGGTTATTCTCATTGGTAATTGAGATATTATCAAGTACTTTGAAAATCTCTTCTTTGTTATATGGTCTAAAACCCTTCATATTTTATAATTTGTTTCTACAAAGATAGGAAAACTTTTTCGAAAAGTAAAATGGTTTCTCAAAAAATAATATATAACCTTATGAAACTTATTAACAATTTTCAAAAGTTTAACGAAGAATACTCTAAGAACGATCCTATTCCTGAGATAAACAGGATGAAGGAAAAGTTAGGCATTGTTCTATTAGGTTTACCAGGCTCTGGTAAGTCAACTTTTGCTAAAAGGTTTATTATTCCACATAATTCAAATATAAGAACTTTTTCAACAGATGATGTTTCTTATATGTTTACTAAAGATAAATCTAAATTTCATGTTGGTTCTTCTGAATTAAATATAAAGTCTTTGAAATCTTATATGTTAAGTGGGCAAAATTTTATTTATGATACAACTGGTTCAAATGATAGAAATGTGTTTGAAGTTACAAGAGATGCTCATAAATTAGGATATAAAGTAATGTTTATATTAGTCTTAATTGATGTTGACACTGCTAAAGAGCAAAATAGAAGGAGAGGTATGACTGGCGGTCATTTAGCAGATGATGAGTATATAGATTATGTTTATTCTACTCAACTTCAAACAACTAAAAATTATTTAAAGTTATTAAAACCAGAATCATTCTATGTTGTATTAAATAAAGATGGTAATTATAGGTATTATAAATTTGTTGATGGTGAGTTAAGAAAACGTAAAGTTGATAGATATGTTTCTTTTATGAAAGAGTCTATCGAATCACATAATGATGTTGATAATATAGTTGATACTATGTTAGATTTTATTGATGAAGGTGAAAAGATTACATTCAAATCTTCTACAGGTGATATGAACTACACAGATTATCTTAGTAAAAACACTAATTATCAAAACTTCAAACCGGTTATTACTTCTAAGAATAGGACCGTTAGTAAATTTAGTATTGTTTATTCACCTAAAGATGGTAGCTATAATAATCTGATGACAATACTTGATAACATGCAATCTACGATTGGTAGATTAGGAGAATATGGTTGGAGTCTTTCTGATTTTAAGTCTAATTCTAATAGAGGACATCTTGGTAAGCTTGTTTCTATAACTTCAGTATCATTTGAGTTTTCTAAGGCAGACCAACTACACGATGAATTTGAATTACCAGATGAAGATGAGTTGAGAACAGAAATAGAAAGAATGGGAATAGGTATAAATAGGTTAGATGTAACTGACTATGATACTGAATTAGAATTTTTTAGCCACTCTTATGATGGTAGTTTGAATAGTGAGCAATTTTATGATGATAAATTTGAAAAAATTTGTGATATTTTTGGATTCGGTTCTTATGACTTAGATTATCAACACGCAAGAGTTACATTTGAATATTAAGAATAAAGATATTCCTCGTACTTTCCTTCGTCTTTCAAATCAATACTCATTGTTGTTTCTTTAAGTGGTGTAGTAAATGTCACCGTTACAATAGAAAGATAATCAGTCTCAATACCATCTAAAAGTTCTTGTAGAAGTACATCTCTTTCATCTTCTTTCCCTAACTTAACACCTGTATCAATAACTATGTTAATTTTCCAAGGTATTCTTTTTTTAATGAATGCAAGTACAGATAACTTATAAACATTGGGTTGTCTAATCTGCCTCTTAAAAGTAAAAAGTGCAAAAATTACCACTCTGACAATATAATTGTGGTAAATTTCATTCATATCAAGTTTCATATTTAATATATATTCTATGATTAAGTCTTGGTCAAAATTCAATGAGAGTTCAAACGATCTTAGAAGTCAGTTATCTGAAAAGATAACTGAAGTAAGAGATGTTTTTGCTGACTTCGAAGATATGGGTATCATAAGTTATAGTATTATTGCTTCTGGTTATGAAAGAGGTGGATATGGTCAGTTTAATCCAAAAGAAGCAAGAGAAGGTGACTTTGAAAGATTTTTAGATTTTATTACACCAACCGTTCAACTTGGTATGAGTAGAGGTAATATAGGAGCAACACCTAAATACAAAGTTATTGATAAGGACTATTGTATTATTACAGATATTAAATTACCTGGTAATCAAACTGAATTTGGATCTACCGTGTTAGCAAATGATGGTATAAAAATATTTGAAGATATACTTGTTGCTAATTCAAGACTAATAGATGCTGGATATGAAGTTAGACTTGATTTGAATGCAAATCATAATGCTTATAAACCTGTAAAATTTTTAATTTATTTTAATTTATGAGATATTTAAAAACATATAAACTTTTTGAAGCATCTGGTGTAGCAGAAGCCACTCTTATTTACAATCAATTCTTATTAGATGAGTTTAATAAGTATTGTGATATTGCTTTAGAGTCTGATGAAAAAAATTATTCACATACACAAGATTACTCTCAAGAAGAACTAAGTCAGTTTATTCAAGATCCGCTTTGGCCTAAATACCCTATCTCATCAATGTCTGTTACATACACAATTAAAAAAATGACTGATGAAGATTTCACTAAAAGATTTCCAGGTACTGGAACAATTAAAAAGTATGTTGGTACTGGAGCTTGTTATAATATTGGTGAAGAAGGTGGTTCAGATATCAAACCAGCAATTGATGATAGAAGTGATATCACACTTCATTTAGTTTTAGAAATTGGTGCTATAATAAGTGAGTCATTTAATGATAGAGATTCTTTATCAATTGAAATTGAATCTTCAATAACTCATGAATTAAACCATGGATATGAAGGTTGGAATAGAATGAAGAGAGGTAAAGGTCAGTTATCAACTGATGTTACTTTTGCATTAGATGTCAATAGAGCAAAGATTAAAAAAGATATTTGGAAAATCTGGTATGATGAGATTGGTTACTATGTTTATTGGAGTGAACTTCATGAAATAAATGCAATGGTGCAAGACTCTTGGCCCTATGTTAAAAGATATGATGTTGATGAGATGAAATCTAAAACACCATCTTGGAGATTCTCAACGAAAATGAAAAACTTCAAAGCATCAGAATTTAAGCAAAGAATGATTGATAAAATTCTAAGTATTTATCCAGATGCTGATGTTGATATGATGTTAAAAAGAATTAAAAATGGATTTGCTAATCAGTTAATAAAATATAGAGAAGAGTCTATTAATAGAAAAGAAGACAAACCAACATTATCCGGTGAACTAGTAAGAGAAATGTCAGTAGATGAGTTTTTATCTTTTGTTGAGAAAAGAGTAAATAGAGCCGGTGAAAAAATACAAAAGAATATAATAAGATTATATTCATTAAAAGATAAATATTAATATGATAATTAAGAAATACGAATTGTTTTTAGAAGAACTAAATATGAAACCAGAACTTGACTTATTCTCAAGTCAAATGGAATTATATCATTGCGGTGACCACATATGGGCTATTAAAGCCGATGAGAGAACTACAAGAGCTTTGATGTTTATGAGAGCTCAAGAATATTATGAAAGTTCTTTTGATGAGATTATAGGTAAGCAATTCAAAGTTTCAAGATTTGTTGATATTTATAAGCAACACTATGGTAAACAAGAGTTTACTTATGGCTCTGATTGGTCTGGTTTTAATATACCATCTACGGTACTTGAAGAGTGTATGTTTAATGTACCAGAAGATGAGATTAACAACTGGGATAAACTAATGTTATCAGTTATCAATACTATTAAAGAGTATGAAGATGGCCATAATTACTATCTTTTAGGTGTTGATGAGTTAAATAATTCTTTACTCGAACACGAATTCGCACATGCTATGTGGTTTACTTTACCTGAATATAAAGCTGAGATGTCTAAGATGAATGATGAGTGTGATCCGATTGTAAAAGATATGATGTATAAATGTATCACTGAATATGGTTATGCAGACCACGTTTTACCTGACGAGATGCAAGCTTATATGTCTACTGGATTGGGTAGTAAAATGGAAGAAATGAATATTCCAGATGTAGGAATTTGGCAACAAAGATATCGTGATATATTTGAGAATTACTATTCTAAATCACTTTATACTCAGCCTAAGAAAATTGATATTAATTGGTAAACAAAAATTTAACTAAAACTTAATCTTATATGATTAAGTTTTTTTTTGAGATTAAATATATACTATGTGGTAAATTTAATTACTATAGTTATACCTTGTAAAAATGAAGGTATGGGTTTAATTGAAACAATTGATTCGATTAAATCAGTAGGAAACTTTCCTATAGTTGTAGCTGACTGCTCTACTGATAATACTTTAGACTTATTAAATATATTTCACTCTGATGTTAAAGTAGTTAAAGGTGGTTTACCATCAATAGCAAGAAATAATGGTGCTAAGTTTTGTGATACAGAATATATTCTTTTCTTAGATGCTGACATGAATGTTTCTTCAGTGGATATTCAAAATATTATTTCAAAGATGAAAAGTCAAAATATATTATTAGCCACTTGTTCAATTACCGTTAAAAATATATTTTACAAAATACCTTACTTTATATTTGATATTGTTCAATTTTTTATATCATATAAAACACCATTTGCTGTTGGTGGTTTTATGTTATTTAATAAAAAAGAATTTATAAGACTTGGTGGATTCAATGAACAGGATAAATTTGCTGAAGATTATCATCTATCAATGAAAGTGAATCCAAAGAGATTCAAGATATTTAAATATAAAGCATTGACATCAGATAGAAGATTTAGAAATAAGTCTGTTTTATACATGGTGAATTTAATGACTCGTTGTTGGTTCAATAGAAATAATGATGAGTTTTATAAAAAAGATTACAATTATTGGAAATGAAAATAGAAGCACTTTTTATATCAGATGTACACATAGGCTCTAAGGGATGTAATGCAAAAGAAGTTTTAGAAACTTTGAAGCAATTTGAACCAGAATACCTATTTATTGTTGGTGACTTTATAGATGGATGGCTATTAAAAAGAAGACACTACTGGACTCAAGATTATACTAATTTAATTAGAAAAATACTATCATATTCAAAAAAAGGTACAAAGGTTATTTATGTTACTGGAAACCACGATGAGTTTTTAAGAAACTATGTGCCTATTATGTTTGATACTAATATAGCAATAGTAGATGAGTATATTTGGAGAGACTATTATGTAGTGCATGGTGATGCGTATGATGGTATAGTTAGTATGAGATGGCTTGGTATGCTTGGTTCTGTAGGATATGAGATCGCGATAAAAACTGACAGATTAATCAAAAGGCTTGGTTATAAATGGTCACTTTCAAAGTGGGCAAAAGATAAAGTTAAAAATGCTGTAAAGTTTATAACTTCATTTGAAGACCAATTAGTTTTTCAATCTAAAAAAAGAGGATGTAAAGGCGTTATTTGTGGGCACATACACAAACCAGAGGATAAAATAATTGATGGTGTTCATTATCTGAATTGTGGTGATTGGATAGAAAATAATTCATTCATTATTTATAATAACAATTGTTTTACATTGATGAATTATAAACCAATCAATGATTCAAAACTTGATTAATTTTATCATCTCTTTCTTCTATCTTTAGAAATCGTTTATATTCATTTAGAGTAACGATCTCTTCTTCTCTGAAGACTGACTCATTCATTGTGCTTTCGACAAACCAAAGACATTTATAAACACCTTCGTCAATTTTGTCAAAGATTGTCATCTTATTACCACCTGTGGTTTTAATTACGACATCACCTGATTTAAATTTCATAATTATAAAAATAATTCATGTAACTTATTTATAAAAAAACGTAGGTTTCCTTCTCTAATATATAACTCAAAATAAAATTATATAAAATGGGAATAGGAAAATCTATCAATAAAGGCTTAAAGAGTGCTGGTAAAGGACTTAAAGATGCCGGAAAGACAATCGAAAAAGGTGCTAATGACACCGGTAAAGCAATTGAAAAAACAGCAAATGATACTGGTAAAGCAATTGAAAAAACTGCTAATGATGTTGCTGACACAATTGTTGATACAACAAATGATGTTATAGATATCGCGAAAGACACATATAATTATGCTGTTGATTTAGCTAATGATACTATTAAAAGAACTGAGTCAATTCAAGCAACCGTTCTTAAGAGCACAGAAGAATTAGCTAAAGCCGGATTAGACACAACATCTAAAGAATTTAATGACTTAAGTAAACAAGTTGAAAAACAAGTTATTGCAGGAGTTGAAGTTATCAAAGATGTAGCTGAAGAAGCTTATCAATGGTTAGATGAGAATGCTTGTCGTTTAGCATTAACATCAGCAATCTCTTTAGGTGTAGTTACTTACTTTACACCAAAACCAGCTCCTGGTGATACCGGAACAATCACATCTACTTCACTTTCATTCATGGCTACACCAGTGTTATACACTGCTGATATGGCGGCTAAAATGGCGGCAGCAACTTTAATGGCTGAAATTTGTGTTGATAGTTTCTTATTAATACCAGGTGTTAAAGGTTCAGTAAATGCCAAATTGTTAAAAAATGTTATCTCAAATTGTATCTACTATAGTTTAGATTGTGCGGCACTTTGGGCAACTCCAGCTGGTGTTGGTATCGCAATTGGAGCAGCAGTAGCACCAGTTGTTGCAACTTTAATTTGTACATCAACTTGTCCAAATGGATTTAGCAAAGCATTAGGAGCATAATATGGAAGTAAAGGTATTACACACGGTAGAATACTTAACAGGATATTTAGATAATATTGATAATTCTAAACTAAAGGCAAACATCTTAAGAAACTATGAAGATAGAAAATTTATGGAAGATGACCCTGAAAGTATTAGAAATGAAGATATTAGAATTGATTTTTATCCTGAAGTAAAGAATCTTATGAACACAATTATGGATAAGTTTTACCAACAATATGGTGATAAACTTAAGCCAGTACCATCACTTGATATTAATGAAGTTGTTTGGGCAGTTGTTCACGATCATAATGAAAGTACTAATTGGCACGACCACGCTACTCATACTAACTATGAAGGCGGTGCTAAAGTAAGTGCTGTATATTATGTAGATGTACCAGAGAATAGTGGTGATATAGTTTTCAAGTGTGATGAAAATCCTTTTGTCTCTCGAATGTATACAGAGAAAGCAGAAACCGGAAAATTTATCTTATTTGACTCAACACTACCTCATTGTGTTACAAAGAATCTAAGTAATCAAAAGAGAATAATAATAAGTATGAACTTCACTTATGATGAATAAACAAAAAACCCTCGATTAACGAGGGTTTTTTGTTTTAAAGTTCATCTTACTTATTATAGTTTCTGACATCTTTCTATGACCTGAGTGGTTCATATGACAGATGGCATCACCACAATCCTTTCTGATAACCGCTGACCTTGTATCTACTACTTTAGCACCATGAATACTATCTAATAACATCTGTTGAAAGTCAGCATATCTTTTTGGATAGCCTGGATTATCAGGTGTAACAACACAAGTATATGGATTAAAACCAGTTATAACAACAGCATTGACATCGTTTGTGTTACAAATATCAACAATGCTTTGTACATTCTTTAAGGCAGTTCTTGCTTTAATGCTATGACTAAACATATCATTAGCACCTCCATAGATAAAACAATAGTCAACACTTTTATTAACAGATGTCTTTGCAATGTTTAGCATCCAACTTGTTGTTTTACCACCAACTGAAAGATTATTCATTTTTAGACCAGTGTTATCACAAAGTAATATCTGCCAACCCCAGTGATGATTAGCCGTATGTGAGTCTCCAATAAACATTGCTGACTTACCATTTACATCCACAATAGTATCTTGTTGTACTAATGTATCTTTGTAAAATTCTTCTTTTGTAAAAATTGGTCTTGAATCATATTTAGCAGTTGTTTTACCACTAAGTACTAAGATTAGTATTGCAATTAGGACTAAAGATGTATTTCTCATTTTGTTAGGTGTGTTACTAATTCGATTATTAAGTAGGATAGTTTATATCCTGTAAAAGCACCAAGTGCTGATGGTATAGGAAAAACAATCATTCTTCCCAAGTCTGTTACATATTTTGGTCTATTAACAATTTTACCCATGAACATATAGTAAGTAAAATAACCAATCAACACTGCAAAATCTATTTGTGTTGCAATAAATACAACAAGTGTTGCACCAATAAATCCAAAAAGAAAATTATCTCTAACTCCTTCCCACACTTCTTGTGCCGTAGCATCTTTCCACTCTTTGATAATTTTTTTATATTTCACTTTTTTCTTTTATTTTAGTTGTAAAAAAATAAGTTGATATTGTTTCGTCATAGCTATATGTATTTTCAAATGCAAAAGTGGCAAGTTTCATTCTTTGACTTTCTGAAAGTTGACAATCTTGATTTGATAACAAGTCATAAATTTCACTATATTGATTTACATTAGAAACAATAGCAACATCTTTATAATTTTTTGCAGCGGCTCTAATCAAAGAAACACCACCAATATCAATCTTTTCAATAATATCTTCGTGTGTTGAGTTTTTATTATTCCAAGTTTCGGTAAATGGATAAAGATCAACAATTACTAAATCAATAAGTGGAATTTGAAATTCTCTAACTTCATTCTGATCTTGTTGAACTTCTCTACGATTTAAGATGCCGCCAAAAACTTTTGGATGTAGTGTCTTTACTCGTCCACCTAATATAGAAGGGTAATCAGTTATCTCTTCAACTGAAATAACATCAACACCTAAAGATTTTATATAGGCTTCAGTACCACCAGTAGAATAGATCATAACATCATTTTCACTTAGAAGCCTAACTATAGGTTCTAAACCATCTTTGTTAAAAACAGATATTAGAGCTGATTTAATCTTTTTCATTTATTATATTCTTTATTTTTTTATCTCTTCTATAAGAAGTAATAAATTCTTTTGCTTTATTAATTATTTCGTTATCTGGTCCATCTTCAACCATTTCAAATATGTCTTCTATTTCTTCTTCATTGAAAACATAGTCAACATAATCTAAATTTATTACTTCCATAATATCAACCATTGGATTTTTTGAAGATAAGTCTTGAGTTAGTTCAGGTGATATTCTTTGACTGGTCTTAACAAATCTATTACCTATTTCATCATATACAATAGATGTTAATATTCTATTACCACTTTGCTCAAACATTAATTGACTTGTGAGAAGTATCATCTTAATAGTTCATTATCAAGAGCTCAGTTCCTTTAGTTTGAGCCTTACCAGGAACAGCCATTGCTGTCTTAGCAAATTCTTTTGTTTTCCAAGTATATCCATCTTGTGGAAACCATTCATCTAATAAATCAAAGTGATAATAACTCAATGAGAATTTACCTTGCATAGACTTCAAAGAGTTAGCCAATCTTTCGTGTGTTTGAATACCAAAGTCGTGATTGATGTAATAGTCTTCTGTTTTGAAATATGGTGGGTCACAATAAAAATAAGTTGTAGGTGAATCATATTTCTTAATAACTTCCTCAAAGTCTAAATTTTCAATGTGTGTGATTGAGTCAAGTAATTTTTGCCATTTTGGATCGATTAACTTACTTCTAAATATTTCAAACTTAGATTTGTAAACACCATCTTTACCTTCATATCCACCTTTTAATATGAGGTTGCCTTTTCTTGGATCAGTTCCTGACCAAACTTGACTTAGTACATAAGCATATTTGAAAGCAATATCAAAGTTAGGATTCTCTCTATCTAAAACAAAATCTGTATCAAATAAGTCTGACTTACACTTATCGAATAACTCTTTATTTTCTATTGGTGTATTTTGAGTCATTTCCCAAAACTTCTTATAGTCTTTAAGACAAAGATATAAGTTTACGTTCAGCGGGTTAACATCATTATAAACAACTCTTTTTAGATTTTTGAAAGTTGGTGTATTCAATTTAAAGAACACCCAGAACATTCCTGAGAAAGGCTCTACATAAGTCTCAATATCATTTGGAATATAATTTCTAATCCAAGTTCCTATTTTACTTTTACCACCAATATACGATAATGCCATATTATTTAATTATTTTTTACATTTTAACTTCCCAAGTATCTTCTGATATTGTCCAGTCTTTGAATTTTTCTTGTCCACCTCTAATTGCCCAATCTGAGTCTATTGTTAATTTAGAACTGATACCACCTCTTGGATTACAAATCATAACAATTCTTAATCTTTCTGGTTGATATACTTTCATTAAATCTTCATAAACAATATTGATTAGTCTTTCATATGAAACAATAATATCTCTTAATTGATAAATATATTGTTTAAGTGATTTTAATTCAATTATCTTTTTATCTGCATAAAAAGTTAAATAGAATGTAGCAAAGTCAGGTTGTTCTTGAACACCTAAAAATGTACATTCTGGTATTTTAATCTTTGCTTCATAAGACTCAGTTGTAGGGTTCGGTAGTGCTTTTAGAATACTACTATCAATCTTATCATATAACTTCTTCTCTATCATTTCTCTCCTTCTTTTTTTAGTTTCTCGATTCTATCACGAATCTCAGCAGCAATTTCATATTCTTCATTTCTGATAGCATCTTCTATCATATGCTCAAGATCTTCAATTGAAACAACACGTTTTACTGGAATAACTTCTTCCTCTTCTTCATATTCAGCATCTTCAACTTCTGACATATCAGATTGTGATACGGTTGAACCATCATCATTGATGTAAACACCAGATACATCTAAAACTTCTTTAGCAACAAAAAGAGGACATCCGTAGACAATTGAAAGAGCAATGCCATCACCAGCAGTGCAATCAATTTCTACTTCTTCAACACCATTAGAAGTAACAAGTTTAGTATAAAACACACCTTCAAGGATTGCATAAATGTAAACCTCTTGGATGTCAATCATGTAAGAGTCGGTTAGTGATTTAAACAAATCGTGTGTTAAAGGTCGAGGTGATTTCACACCTTCAATCTTAAGAGCTATTTGTTGAGCATCTGATGGTTTAATTACAATAGGTAATTTTCTCTTACCTTTCTTTTCAGAAAGAACAACCACATAAGAACCGGCGCTAGATTGGCTATAAGATAAACCTAAAACTTTTACTTCTTTTTTCATTTTAATATTTTATTTAATTTAAAGTGTCTTTTATAATCTTCGTTACAAGCTTCATTTTCAATAATTAATCTCAACATTTCAATGTTAGAATTAAATTGAAATTCTTGTTTACCAACTATAAATTTATATGAATTTTTTGATATTTGTTTTTCTTCTTCTGAAATTTCCTTTATTAATATGTAATGTGTTTCTGGTCTAATATAAAACTTAATTGAATCATCATTAAATCTTGGAGCATTGAAGTAACCCTTGTTGTATTCAGACCAACCTAATTTTCTTAAAAGTAAAGTGTTTATTTCAAACATAGATTTAATCTTGAAGAAGTAAATCAGCCGCAGTTGTTGCACCAAAAGCCAATGGCTTAGCCCAAGTTCTAAAACCAAGACCTCTTAACCAAGGTACATAAGATTTGTAAGCAGCATGAGATTTGTTTCTAATCATACCTTTCTCATTCTTTCTACCTTCATTTGGGTTAAAATCAATATGTATATCAACAAGTCTGAAATCGATTCTATCAGAAGAAGATAATGATAATCCATTCATCACACCTTCTTCTAAGTGAATAGGAACGTGTGAATACTCTTGATTACATCTTGCTAAGTGAAACTTGTATCTTTTTCTTTCCATATCAGTAAGGTCTTTTCTTACATAGAATTCTGATAATTCACCATCAAGATAAGTAGCAACATCGTGAAGATATTGAGCTTCTTTATAAAGTCTTTCGTTATTGTCACGAATTTTATCACAACTTTCACGGAAGAAAACAACGTGAGCACCATGTTTTAGGTCAGTATTATACATCATAATTGTGATAGCATAAACGGTCCTGCGTCTCTTTTGAATAGAGTCGCAACCTACTGTGATTGTAACAGTTGGATCTTCTGAAATATAATCTTTCAGATATTGTACTATGTCAGGAATATATTCCCCTCCAAATTTCTTAAACTTACTCTTGAACATCTTCTTGTTTATTTTCTTCTTCTGATTTAACAGAAATTATATTTTTATTTATTATTAATACTGATTCCTTAACTATGTCTGGTGGAAAAATTGCGTATGAATCATCCTCACAAGTTAACTCAAAGCCACCTGTTGTATAAAATACTTTAGACATTTCAATTAAATTATTATAATTTTCTTCAGTTATGACAGCTTTTCTACCGACAAACTCACCAAAACGATTTTTTAATATTAATTGAACTTCGTACATCATTTGCTTTATATCTGTATTACTACATTTTGTTTAGAAAAAAAGGGGATATCAAAAGCTGATATCCCCTTAATCAATCACATAGCTGAAAGTGATTACTTACTACCAGGCTTGTTGATTTTCTTGATAGTACGAAGTAGGTCTTCGAACTGAAGCAAGAAAGACTTCAAGGTTGGGTTGGTAACATCCGCGATGTTGTCAAGGATGTAAAGCAAGTAAGCGGTCTTTTCATCATCACCTACATTGTTCAAGAACTTCACAACGTTGTCAAGTTGTTTCTTATTCAACTTGGTGATATCGATCTCTTTCAATGATTGAATCAATTCAGAGTTCTTATCACGATTGTACTTCTCAAGGTCTTTCTTAATACCATCGTAGTTGTTGATTACGTCTTGGATAGAGATATTCAACATATCTTCGCAGTATTGAACGAACTTAACCGCTGAGTTACCAATATAACCACTGGCTACTTCTTTCAACAAAGGCAAGAAGTCACGAGGTGAAGCATCTTGACCAAAGTTGGCTACGATGAACTCAGACAACATAGTCCAAGAACGTGGTGTAGCATAAGCCTTAGTGTTCTCAGTAGCATTCTTATACATCTGCTCTGGGTGAGCTTTGATGAAAGAGGTAATCAACTTGTGACAATTCTCCATCGCAAAGTCTTTCAACCACTCGTCAACCGCTAAGGTGTGATTGATGTGAATTAGACGGTTGTTAAGTGCCGAGTCAAACTCTTCAACGTCAGTACCATCTTCGTCTCCTAAGTTACCAGAAGACATCATCAACACATTCTCATTGAATTTGAAGTCAGTACCAATCTGACGCTCAAGGAGAATCTGAAGAGCCGCATTACGAACTTGCTGTGAGGCACGGTTCAACTCTTCAAAGTGAATAATCGTAGGTTGTTTGTTGGACTCAACTGCCCAACGAGGTACAACGAAATCCAAACACTTAACCACTTTGCCATCAACTTCAATCTCGTTGATAGAAGGGTAAAGACCTACGTCTGTTTCGTCAACCATCGACAAACGAATATCCATGTAACGGAATCCCATCTTCTCGGCAATCGACTTACCAATAGCAGATTTCGCAACACCAGGTTTAGAAGTGATGTTCAACACACCATACTTTGCCCACATGATAGAGAAGTACTTACGCTCTTTATCAGTTAGTGAACTTAATTTTTCTGCCATTGAAGCAGGCATTGTTTTGCTTTTCATTTCAGCCATATGATTTCTTTTTTCTAATTATTTATACAAAGATACAAACTATTTTTTAATTGTCAACTTTTTTACAAACTTTTTATTAATTTTCTTAAAGTTTTTCCAAGTTCTTGGTCATTAGGTATGTTTAATACATACCGCTCTGACCCATAAAGTGAACGAATTTTCTCACCAAACTCCATATCATTCGGAGTTTTATCTTCTAAATGTTTAATCGTTTCAATATTCTCTTTTGTAAAGAAAAATAACATATTAAGTTTTTTTAGTGGTCCCTGTTGGATTCGAACCAACCACCTACTGATTATGAGTCAGTTGCTCTAACCGAATGAGCTAAGAGACCAGTATTGGGAGGCGTCGGTGTTACCCTACTCCCATCCGTTACGTTGTCTAAGACAAGAGGCTTGACGGAGCCCAACGTGCTACTTTTTACTGCTTATATCGCAGTGAGTCGTACTTGCGACCCCAGTAGCTAATTTCTGCTTCTTTCATCTGACACGCATCTTCTAAGACTTCAGCTTCTTCTTCAAGACTAAAGATAACACTATCTCTACTTGAAATCTCAGACTTTAGTGAGTCTATCTGAAGATAGACCTCTGGCGTAACCACTTGTGGTGTAGTAAAGGCACGATGTGAAAGCCAACCCATGCCAAAGAACCAAACCGCACCAATGTAAAGCAAAACATTTACTCTTTTCATAAATTTAAGTTTGTGATCCCGACAGGATTCGAACCTGTGACCTACTGCTTAGAAGGCAGTTGCTCTATCCAGCTGAGCTACGGGATCAATTTTGTAGTCGAGGCGGGAATCGAACCCGCACGCCCTTTAGGGGCAAGGGATTTTAAGTCCCTCGTGTCTACCAGTTCCACCACCCGACCAGGTGAGAGAGTCAATGAATATTATATACTCACTGACTCTCGGAAAGTTTATATTATCCTTTGATAATTTCAACATTTTTTAGTGCTACTACTGGCTTTACAGCTTCCATCACTTCAGTAACTTCTCCATATTTAGTGAAGTTATCGATGGTGCCTTTAGCAACAGAGTAGGTAGTTTTTGCGGTGATAATTTTTTCCTTATCTTTTTCGTCAATTTCATTAGACTCTTCGATAAGGCGAGAAAGGATTTCTCCGTACTTCTCAATCATAGTGGCATCGAATCCAAAAGCGGTATCTTCTGTAACGATTTCGTCGCCATACATTTCACGAAGTTCTTCAGCGCGAGCTTCAGTGATTGTAATATATTTGTCTGTAGGTACAAACATAAGTTGAGCTACATCATCGCCATTTTCTTGAACGATCATTACAGACTCAGGGTTTTTACCAGTTTTATCATATTGCTTAAGCCAAGCGTCTTTAGCAACATCACGGATTTCATCGGATATCATATCAGCTTTGGCTTTAGCTGATTTCATTTGGTCTTGAAGTTCTTCAAGTTTTTGAACGTTAGCGAAGAAGTTAGCGTCTTCAACAGCGAGACGTACTTTTTCTTCCTTACCTTTAGTTGTTTTAGCTGGTGCTGCTTTCTTAGCTTTGTTAAAGAGATTTGTTGCCATAGTTTTTATTTTTTGTAGTGATTTATCTTATTTGTTATACAAAGATAAGGAGACTTTTCTGATTTACCAAATCTTTTCAGAGATTTTTTTTATTTTTTTATTAGATTAGTTTGTTCTTATCGTTTGTGAATACAAAGATACAAAAATATTTCAAACTGTAAAAATTTATTATAAAATTTCTGTCTCATATTTACCTCTTTTTATATGTCTATTAGTATATCCACATAAAGGTTGTAAATTAGTATAGTGATTAAGACTTATCAACTCTTCTTCTGTCTTTGCTGTTCGTAAAGGTATAATATGATCAATATCCCATCCGTAGTTTAGCTCACCATTATATCTGCCATAGTTTTCCCAATTCATCCAAGGTTCAAATCTTGATTCAAAATGTTGTTTCAATTCATGAAAGCTACAACCAATAATCTCCTCAGTCTTTTTAGACTTTTTAGTAAAGCCTCTTTTTAGAGAAGCTCTAACAATAGTACGAATATTACACTTTAATTTAAATAAAGCATCGGTTTTAAGTCTTTGTTTTTTCTGATTGTATTCTCGTTGTCTTACTTCTGGTCTTTCTCTCAATTTCTGAGTTTTTGCATTTTTACAAGGTTTGCAATAGTGGTGATATCCAAAAGCTCTATCCTTACTAATTCCAAAGTTATCATCATTTATAAGTAGCCACTCTTGACACTGACTACATTTTCTTTCTACACCACTATCGGTTTTTCTTATAGTGCCTTTACAATAATTACATTCTATTCCATTTTTAATATAACGCTCTATATCACTTGGTGTTAGATTTGATGATTTGTCACAATTATTACACACTTTTTCAAAATAGTGTCTATAGTATTTAGATGTTTCGAACTCTTTTATGTAGCCAACATACTTTGTGATTTGTACATTATTACCTAAATCTAAACCTATATACTTATCTTTTATATTATGTAAGTGTTTTTCTCGCCTTTTGTTTACTTCTTCTGTTATAGCCTGTTGTCTAACTTGTCTTTTTGCTTTTACAAGTTCCGGATTATTATCTCTATAGATTTTATCTTGTGCATATTTACACTTTTTACAATCAGGCCTAACACCTAATGGTGAGTTTTTCATTTTAGCAAACTCGGATATATTTTTTACTTCACCACACTTACTACATTTTTTAACTAATTCATCCATTAAAAGTAAACAATTTTATTTTATACTATTATATTAATGATGAGTTTATAAACAAATCTCATTTCTATTATAAAATATAAAAACATACATTAAATAAATGGCAAAAGTAAAAACACTATTAAGATATCCTGGTGGTAAAACCAAAGCAATCGACTTAATTACACCTTACGTTAAAGATTACGATAAAATTGTATCACCTTTTATTGGTGGTGGTTCACTTGAAGTTCATTGGGCGGCTAACTTAGGTAAAGAAGTTATTGGCTACGATATCTTTGATGTTTTAGTTAATTTCTGGAATGTCTTATTAGAAAATCCAAAGGCTCTTTCTGAAAAAATGTCTCAGATTCAACCTAATGATGAAGAGTATAAAAGAATAAAAGACATCTTAATTAGTCTTGATAAAACTCAAGAGATGTTAAAAGATTGGCAAACCGATTATTACAAAAGAGAAAATCCTGTTACTTTAGATGATATTACTCTTGCTGCTTACTATTACTTTAATCATAATTGTTCTTATG
>JACCDU010226409.1_pt1 | contig 50441 bp, 40 predicted proteins | sample 7446081 | NCBI WGS metagenome assembly JACCDU01 (sample SAMN15323447, study PRJNA562643) | freshwater metagenome | isolation source: river surface water | place: USA:Blue River Watershed | collected 2017-08-17 | reverse complement strand
GCCTTCTCAATAAAAGTATTGTCATGAGAAACAAGCGCACCTCCTCCAGAGGTTGTAATAATTTTATTACCATTAAAACTCAAAGCTGCCATTAATCCAAAACTACCACAAGCCTGATTATTAAGGCTAGAACCTAAGGCTTCTGCTGCGTCTTCCACAATGGGTATTTCAAATTCTTTTGAAATTAAAATCAACTCATCCATTTTTGCGGGCATTCCATATAAATGGACTGGCATAATGGCTTTAATATTTCCCAAACCAGCTCTAGACTTAACTTTGCCTTCAATTCCATACCCCTGATTGAGCAAATCGGATATTGCTTCGCGCAAGCAATTAGGGTCCATATTCCAAGTATCCTTTTCTGAATCAACAAAAGCAATTTTTGACTTCTGATATTCAACTGGATTGGTTGTTCCACAAAAAGTAAAACTCTGAACAATTACTATATCATTTTCATTTACACCTAGCATTACAAGTGCCAAATGCAATGCTGCTGTACCTGAAGTTAAAGCAGCAGTAGTTAAATTTAATTGGGCTGAGGTTGATTCTTTTATGATAAATTTTGAAATATCATCTTCAAAGCCATTCACATTAGGGCCTAATGGTGCAATCCAATTTGTTTGAAATGCTTCGTTTACATACTTAATTTCACTACCTCCCATATGAGGAGATGATAACCATATTTTATCCATAAAAGTATTTTTTTAATTAATTTTTCTTTGCGAGTATGAAAGTTAAAATTTCTTGGGTTATAAAATCTGCATTAAAACGAGAGGTGGATCGTTTGGCAGCTTCACCATACTTGATAATCTCATTTTCATTATCAATTAAGTATTGCAAGATTCTTGCCATTTCATGAATATTTCCATCCTCAATCAAGAAACCATTTTCACCATGGGTAATAATATCCCTCGGACCTGCTATAATATCAAAACTAACGCAAGCTAAACCTGCACATGCACCTTCTAATAAGGCATTGGGAAAACCTTCATGATGTGAGGCAAATGCAAATATTTTACTTTTGCATAAGACAGATTGAACGTCTAGTATTTTGCCTAGAAACAATACTGAATCCTGAACCCCATATATTTTGGCCATTTCAGTAATTTCCTTTGAATGAATTCCGTCTCCGACCAATACCAATTTCCAATTTTTCTTATTTTCAATCTTGCTGAAAGATTCCATCAGACGAATAAATCCTTTCTCTTTATGCATTCGGCCAACGGAAACAATCCAATTTTCCTTTTCGCAATTAATTTCTGAAAAATTTGGCGCTGGATTAGGAACAATTTTAATTTCTGAACGATTCCCTAATAATTTCAACTTTCGATCTTTTGCTTGCGACGTTTGAGCTATTATTCCTGTTGGAGGCGTAAGTTTATAGGCTAAACTTCTAATTAACTCAATTGATTTCGTGTATTTTATTCTGGGATTAGAACGATTCGAGTAATAGAATGGGAATTTATTCCTCAATCCAAGCATAATCAAATGTGGGAACCAATCACCGTAAGACAAAACTGTATCTGGTTTAATTTGCTTGATCAAGTTTTTAATATACCCCCCAATGGGTGATAGCACGCGAAAATAGTAGATGATATTTTTCAAAGGAGAATCTCCTTTTTTACTGAAACTAAATGGCGGATTGTGTAATTTTACACGTTCATCAAGTTGGTAAAAATCATCAAATGGAAAGATTTTAACAAAATGTACTTCATGTCCCAATTTAACAAATTGATTAGCCAATATCGATAAAGATCTTTCAATTCCTCCTAATTGTAAACTTGGTGATACTATACAAATTTTACTCATTTTTCGTTCTCAAATTAGTATAATTCTGTAAGTTGGTCGGTTGATTGAAATTCAACGTCGGGATATCTGTTTAACACTTTAGTTATTAAATTCTTCAATCTTTCTAAATTTTGTTCTCTGTTATTTGAATTAATACCCCCCATAAAATTGAGTCTATGCATTGAAATAATAGCTGGTTTACCCCAATTAAATGCGGCTTCGATTCTTTCGAATGCGTCTTTTTCCCAGTTGAAATCAGGTTTTTCGGCAGGTTCAAAAAAAACATTCCTTGTAACACATCTTACCCCATGATCCAATTTTTTACCTTGCCAAACTCGAACATTTTTCAACGAATTATCCGTTGAGAATTCCGGATGCAATTGAATCATTTTACCTTGAAGCAATTCAATCTTATTTTCGCTCAATGTTTCATTTAATTCATTAATCCAAATATATCTGGGTGGAATAAAGGATTTTGAACGAAATCCGAAAATAGTTTCGAATATTCTTTGAGCATCGCTTATTGACTTTTTGAACGCTGAAATTTGTATTTTTTCAGAAGCATGAAAAGCGGATGAAAAATTGATGCCTGTTCTTTTGGTGTAATTGGAAGGATGGCCCCATACTCCTAAACCGAATGCATATAATGTTTCAGAATCTCCAGAATTAAGTGCTTTGAGCCATTCAAACGGTTGCAAATGTTCTCGGCCATGAAGTTGAGGTATAATAATACCCTCAGCCATTGCAAGCTTTATAGAATCGAAAGTATCTAAATTGCCTTGTTCTTGCTTATATGTTTCTAAAAATTCTTGATAATGATACTCATGAAAGTTGGATTGTTTTATTTGTTCAAAATTGGGATTTGCAACAATAAAATTTGCGGTAAGCTTCAAACTATTTCCGATTGAATCTTTTAAAGAATTAAAGTACTCAACTATTGCTTTAATATCTTCTACATTTTCTAAACCATCATTTGAATTATATGGGCATTTATCAACTGGGATGCCGTAATTTAGTAAACTTTCAAACACTTGTTTAGACGGCATTCTTACACTACCCCAATCGTCCGATTCAATAACCAGAATGCGTTTACTAATACGTTTTCCAGGTATGTTTTGTAAATTGTATTTAAGTTTATTTTTCAAATAAAGGAACTTAAATTAATGCTATTATTTTATCACACTTTTGGGATTTCAATTATAAACGTGCATCTGAAATCTCTTTGCTCAAGATTCCTTTCACATCATATATAACTTGATTTGATGATTTTACAAGATTCAAATTTGCAAATTCCTTATGTGCAACCGCTAGAATAATTGCGGAATAATCATTTAAATCATTGGGATTTAATGAATTTAAAATATTCACATTATATTCATGTGCAACTTCTTCTTTATTTGCCCAAGGATCAAAGATATCTACCTGCAAATCAAAACTTTTTAATTCATTATAAATATCAATAACTCTTGTATTCCTTACGTCTGGGCAATCTTCTTTGAAAGTAAATCCTAAAATTAAAGCTTTAGAATCTACGACTTTCAAATCTTTCCTAAGCATTAATTTCACAACTTCAGTTGCAACATGTTTACCCATTGAATCATTCACTCTTCTACCGGCAAGAATTATTTCCGGATGGTATCCTATTTCTTGGGCTTTTTGCGCTAAATAATAAGGATCCACACCAATACAATGTCCTCCTACTAATCCAGGTTTAAACTTCAAAAAATTCCATTTCGTACCCGCTGCTTCCAACACTTCATTGGTATCTATTCCCATTATGTTGAAAATTTTACTCAACTCATTTACAAATGCAATATTTATATCTCTTTGTGAATTTTCAATAACTTTAGCAGCTTCTGCTACTTTAATACTACTTGCTTTGTAGGTTCCAGCAACAATTACTGATCTATATAATTCATCTATAAAATCTGCTGCCTCTGGAGTAGATCCACTAGTAACCTTTAAAATTTTAGTAACCGTATGTTCCTTGTCTCCCGGATTAATACGTTCTGGAGAATATCCACAGAAAAAGTCAACATTAAATTTCAAGTTAGAAATTCGCTCTAATACTGGAACCATTTCGTCTTCAGTAACACCAGGATACACAGTGCTTTCGTAGATTACAATATCATCAGCTTTCAAAACTTTTGCAATCTGTTCGCTTGCTTTAATCATTGGGGTAAGTACCGGTCGATTAAATTTATCTGTCGGAGTTGGAACAGTAACGATAAAAACAGAGCATTCCGATAGAAATTTAGAATCAGTTGTAACCAATAAGCCATTAGTCTCTTCGCTTTTTTCACTTGAAAGTAGCACACTCTTTAGCAATTCGTCTTCAACTTCCAATGTAAAATCATTACCATTTGCTAATTCATTCACTCTTTTTTCGTTGATATCGAAACCAATTACTTTATATTTTTCAGCAAATGCAACGGCTAAAGGTAAACCTACATACCCTAAACCAATGATGGCAATTTTAGGTTGTTTGTTCCAAGTTTTCATAATTATTAATTGTTCTTATTGGGATTTTAATGTTGTTAGAATTTGATTAAACTCTTGAATTTGATTCAAGTTTGCAGGATTCCCCCTGCGTTTAGAAATGTATTCTGGACCTAAAAAAACAATAGCTGGAATTTTAATAAGCGTTCTTAAAATTTCCTTAAAAAAAAGTTTTATTCTATAGGATCCTGAAGTTTTAAGAATAATTTTATTGAGTTTTAAAAATTGATAATCAATTAATTTCTTTTTTGAAAGAACTCCAACCTCTTCGTAATAATAAAGTATTTGATTCAATATAATAAAGGATTTACCTTTCAAGCAACAATACAAGAAATCATTGTCTTCGCCCACTGAAAGTCGATTATCATATGAACAATTAGTGGCGTGTTCTAATTTAATCATTGTGCATGCTGGAGGGCTTGGAAAATTGAAACTTTGATAATTCAGAATTGGATAATCAGATGACAAACCTCGATAATTTATCAATTCAAACTTTAAATCATACGACCCTACTAAACTCCCACAGACTGCTATTTCTGGATGTAATTTAAATGCCTCGATTTGCAATTCTAATTTCTGAGGATGGTATAAATCATCTGCGTCTAAAAATGCTAAAAAATCACCCTGAGCATTTTCAAGCGCAACCTGACGGGCATTCCCTCTTCCACCATTCTTATCTAAATGAATTATTTTAAATTTGGGATGGGATTCGTATTTACTCAAAATTAATCTTGTTCCATCAGTACTACAATCATTAACTACGACGCAAATCCAATTTTCATAGGTTTGATTTAATAAGGATTTAATAGCCAATTCAATGGTTCTTTCCCCATTAAATACAGGCATTGTTACAGAAACTAGGGGATTAATTTTTGAATACATCTAATATAAATTTTATCAACTTCAAAAATCATACCAATTGCACCCAGGGAATTCCCTCCCAATTTGGGGGATTTTCAAGAGTTTCAAATTGTGCTACTCGTATTTTTCTCTGTAGTATTGGTTCCGCTTTTTGAATCAACTTGTGCATGTAATCTTTATTCACTTTCCCTACCACAACAATATCCAAAAATGGACCAATTTTTCCCTCAGCCCAATCATGTGTTAAATATACTCGATCTACATCACCCAATCGATCAAACACCTTTTCAACTAATGCATCTATACCAAATTGTTTTAGTATAAACCCTCTTAAATTTTCAAATAATGGATGCTTTGTATTTGCTTTATATTGTTTCTGATTGGAATCTGAATTCTCAACTATTTCAATGAGTTTAACAGAACTTAATTTATTTAGCTCATATCTAACTGTATTAGAACTAACTCCAAACTCCTTTTCTAAACCACGTAAATAAACTGTATTGTTAGGATTCAACAATAACTTAGTCAGGAGTTTAACTCTAATTTTACCTTGTATTAATGTTTCAATCATTATACAGCTTCGCCACTTCAGTTACATTGATTTTTGTAAACTGACACAATTTCGAGTAACAAAAGTACTCAATTCATGTTAACTAAGTATTCAATTTATATGAATGTCTATTTTTTTTTGTGAACCGTATTTTTTGTATATCTATTTTACATTAACATTAATTACACTGATAATCAACCAATTTTTGTAATAAAATATTAAGAATTTGGTGACATACTAATCAAATATCAAACGATTTCGGTTGAAAATTTATCCCCTCACTTCATCGTTTTGTGAAAAACTATTTCCTCTTTTACCTGGCTAACTGGCACCAAAATGCCCTAACTTTGAAAGTCCTATGGAAGAACAGTACACCTCCAATAACCGAAAGAAGAAAGTTGTACCAGCCGAATTTTTGCGCGATCGCGACGGCAGAATGCCACCAAATGCTGTAGAATTAGAAGAAGCAGTGTTGGGTGCCATGATGCTTGAAAAAGATAAAATCCATCAGGTAATTGACATCTTATCTCCAGACCATTTTTACAATCCCCAAAACAAAGAAATATTTCGCGCCATTCAAACGCTTTATCAGAGCGCGTCTATGGCAATCGACCTTTTAACCGTTTCCAACTATCTTAAAAATCATGGCAAATTGGAACTTGCTGGGGGATATTTTTATTTAGCTCAGCTCACTAACAAAGTTTCTTCAGCCGCAAATATTGAATACCATTCCCGAATTTTAACCCAAAAATTTATTCAACGTTCCCTCATCGACGTCACCGGTAAAATTCAATACGAAGCCTACGATGACTCCAAAGATGCGTTCGAATTACTCGATGAGTCAGAGTCCAAACTTTACGAAATTAAAAATGCAGGTCTGAAACGAAATTTCCAAGAAATTTCTATGCTAATCAATACCTCATTGAAAGAAATCGACGCGAGAAGATCCTCCGAAAACAATGGAGTTACCGGTGTTGCTTCCGGCTTCGGAGATATTGATCGAATTAACGGGGGATGGCAACCTTCCGATCTCGTAATCCTAGCAGCTCGACCTGCAATGGGTAAAACGGCATTTGCTTTAAGTTTAGTAAGAAATGCCGCAGTTGATCATAAAAAGAGTGTTATGATCTTCTCTCTTGAAATGGCAGATATTCAGTTAGTAAATCGTTTGATCTCTGCTGAAGCCATGGTGCAAGGTGAGAAAATTAAAAAAAGTACCCTAACCGAAGAAGAATGGGAACGACTCACTACCGAAACAAACAATCTTAGTTCTGCAAAAATTTTCATCGATGATACTCCTCAGTTGTCCATCTTTGACTTAAATGCCAAGTGCCGAAGAGTGCATTCACAACACGGTTTGGATATGGTTGTGGTAGATTACCTTCAGCTTTTGCGACATGAAACCAAAGGTCCAGGTAATCGAGAACAAGAAATTGCATTTATTTCTCGATCACTTAAAGCACTTGCTAAAGAATTAAGTATTCCTGTAATTGCATTGGCACAGTTGAGTCGTGAAGTTGAAAAACGACAAAATAAACGTCCTCAATTATCCGACTTGCGTGAATCAGGATCTATTGAACAAGACGCGGATATGGTAATGTTCCTATACCGAAACGAATACTATGCAAAAATGGGTATGGAAACAGCCGATTCAGCAGGCAGAGCCGCGGCAGATGGAGAAATCGACTATGGAATTCAAGGATTAACAGAGGTAATAATCGCAAAAAATCGTCACGGTTCTGTGGGATCCGCATTCTGTAAATTTGTAGGTGAGTTTTCTAAATTCCAAGATTTATCCTCTTACGAACGAGAAAGTATCCGATCTCAAAATTCCGAATATCAAGGAGGAGCGCCAACGGCGTCGTTTACGGTTCATACTGTAGGTTCTAAAATGAATAGTGACGCTGAATATTATGCACCTGATGATTCACCCTCACCGTTTGACGGGCCACCAAGTGGATATTCAAATAATCCCATATTCAATCCACCAAATATGGGTACAGGATTTGGCGCTGGTGCTGGATTTGACTCTTCGTCAAACAACCATTCGGGTGGGTTTAATGACCCAGGAGCCGGGTTTAGTAAACCCAGCTCCGGATTTGATCAGTTTGGTAATGACGACGACGATGAATCTGCTGGTTGGAATTCTGGTTTTTCAAAGCCACCAACTATCATAGAAGATTAATCAACTGTTTATTCCTCTGATTTCGTTTCTTCTTTAGGTAATTTTACGGCGTAAATCTTTTCACCAGATCCAGGGAGTATCCCTTCGATAACGATACTGCCTTTCAGTGACTCTAAAACACTTACAGCTCCTTGAGCCGAATACACTGGCTCATTGTTTATGTGCGTGATTACAAATCCTTTAGGTATACCTGCATTCTTAAATGCACCCGTTTCAATTTTCTCCACCTTTACTCCAGATTTGATACCCAGTTTTGTTCGTTCTTCTCGGGAAGTGTTTACTAATGCTACACCTTGAAATTCTGTAGCACTCGATTTTGCAACGGTTTCTAATTTTGCTGAACCATCTTTAGACAATAAAGTAGCTGGTATTTCAATTATTTTACCTTTACGTTTGATGGTAAGTGTAACTTTATCGCCTGGACGATACTCGCCTACTTTCTCCTGCAATTTGGAAGATGAATTTACTTCATCACCATTTATTTTTAATATAACATCATCCTTTTTTACACCTGCTTTGTCGGCAGCACCTCCAGAAACGACGTCTGCAATATACACACCCTTTAAATTATCCAAACCTTTTTGCTCCGATAATTCTTGAGTAACTTCTTGTATAGATACCCCCAGAATTGCACGCTGAACTGTACCAAATTTCATGATATCATTCACTACCTTCTTCATCAGATTTACGGGGATGGCAAAACCGTAACCCGAATACGATCCGGTTTCAGAAGCTATAGCCGTATTGATACCGATGAGTTCACCCGCAACGTTTACTAAAGCACCTCCAGAATTTCCAGGATTAATTGCGGCATCCGTTTGGATAAAATTTTCAATGGCATATTGATTCCCTTTGCTTCGAAGTAAATCAATGTTTCGGCCAACTGCACTTACTATCCCCAAAGTTACTGTTGAAGTAAGATTAAGCGGATTACCAACAGCAACCACCCATTGTCCCACTTTTACATCTTCTGAATTACCTAATTTCAAAAAGGGTAAATCCGACTCCCCTATTCGCAATAATGCGAGATCGGTATTCTTATCTGCACCAACTAGTTCGGCAATATAAGTGCGTTTATCATTGAGTGTTACTTCAATTTTATTGGCATTTTCAACTACGTGGTTGTTGGTTACTATGTAACCGTCGTCTGATATAATTACACCAGAACCTGAAGCCATTCTGGGTCCTGGATTTTGAAATTCAAATCCGGGTCCTCTGAAAAACTCAAATGGATCCATTGGGGGCATTTGTTGACGAGATCCCGAACCATTACTTGAAGACCCACTTACCGTTTTAATATGAACTACAGCAGGGTTTGCAATTTCTGAGACACCCGTGAAATCAAATGCCGGGATAGTGTTCAAACTAGCATAACGCGCCAATTGAGCCGACGAATTCTGCATTTTTTCGATGTCAGTTGAATTAAACTTCTCAGGAGCGGCCAAATAAAACCCAAACAAACTCATAGCTCCACCGGCAATTCCGGTCAGTAATAATGTAATTAGCTTGTGCTTTTGAAAGAACTTTTCCATATATGTAATTTTTTATGATGAATTTGATGTAAAACAACGCAAAAATCGACTTCTTGATTTAATTTGCAATCGAATTCGTTTACCTTTTTCGATAAAACCGTATTCATACTCCGTGAAATGTCAGTGAGATACACAACGAGTCAAGAAGTAATGCACTGTTTAAAGAACGGTGACAGGGAAATTTTGATTACACTGTACAAAGAACACGAAGAAATGATTAAACAATTTATCATGAAAAATAACGGTTCATTGGAAGATGCGGAAGACTTACTGCAAGATGCTTTAGTCATACTATGGCAAAATGCACGTAAAACAGATTTCGAACTTACTTCTCAACCTGGCACCTATTTGTATTCCATCGTAAAGAATCTGTGGTTAAAACAGTTCAACAGAAACAAACGAATGGTTGATGACAAAAACGTTCATCTTACAGCTAGCGACGATTCCTATTCTGCGGATAGTGGTCAACTGGATTTGGCAATTGTACGAAAATATTTAAATGAAATGGGTGAAACCTGCAGGCAGGTTTTACTCATGTTTTATTTTGATGGTTTCGACATGAAAACAATTGCTCAAGCAAACCATTTTGCCAATCCCAACGTTGCCAAAGCTAAAAAACATCAATGTTTGCAAGAACTTGCCAAACAAGTAAAAAGCAAATTCAGTTCAACCGATTTTTATAAGTCATAAAATGAGTGCTCATTACGATCGCATATTGGCATATTTGGACCATGAAATGACTGAGGAAGAACGTCTGAATTTCGAAACAGAGATTGAAACGAACCCTGAATTAAAATCGGAAATAGAATTTTATCGTACGCTCGTTGCTGGTATTGAATCTGAGGGACAAGAAGAGCTAAAAGAATACATTCGTTCGCGAGTAAACGAAGAAAGCACTGAAACTAAAACCAATTTATGGGTATATGCTGCAGCTACAGTAACTATACTTATGGTTGGATATGTGGCTATTTATCAATATACAAAAACAGGATCGCTTCAGCCTGCAAAAGATTTTATTTCATTGTCTAAAGAGTCAGGAGAGAAAGTTAAATTCTGGAAAAAAAATCGGACACCAAACTCATCGACTGAAACAATCAATTCAGATACCCTTTATATGTATACGTTGGATTCCTCGGGCAATCCAGTTGATTCTGAGAATACCACAAATGAAAATGCGATTGCTGATGTAGGTGATGAAGCTTCCGGTATGACGGATATTTCGTCTGTCAACATAGATGATAGAGATAGAACAGATATTCTTGAGGATGACAATAAATTCTCATCGGGTAGAAAATCTTCTGCAGATGCCGGGTATCGTGGTTTAGATAAAATTGAAAATTCTGGGATTACCGGAGAAGAACAGATTGCTCCAAAGCCTGCAGTTTCTGTTTCTTCTAATATTAAAAAATCCACCGATTTAAGCACCAATAAATATAAAACAAAAGAAAAAATAGCATCGAGCTCGGTAAAAAGTAAAATTGCTACATCCGATAATTTAAATGAACAAGCTACGTCTGATGTGGCCACCTCAAAAATAGACCCCAACTCGATTCATTTTATTCGAAAAGTGTCATTGGTTCCTGTTCAATTAGGGTCAAATACAAATGTTAGTGAGAATACTTTGTACGCTACCGATAAAAAATTAAAATTTACAGTAAGCTTTTTTGAATGGGACAATGGTTCGAAACTGCGTTCGAGTTCACTCAAAATTTACAAAAACAAAGGAAGCATATATATTGACCTTTATAATTTATCCGGTGAGAATCCACTCATTTATCATATTGAAAATGAGTACTTTTTAGAATTGGGGCCCAACCAAATTTATAAAGTCCCCAATGTAATTCCGAGCGATATTTCCAATCCTACTCCGATTAAGAATAAGCAAATAATTAAACTAATTCAAGATAGTGATCAATAAATCAATACCCTTTGTTAAATTTCAGGCCACTGGAAATGATTTTATCATTATCGATGGCAGGGAAAACGATTACTCAATGCTACCTGTTGCATTGATGTGCGATCGAAAATTTGGAATTGGGGCCGATGGTCTAATGATTATCCAAAATAAAACCGGGTATGATTTTGAAATGATTTATTTCAATTCCGATGGAAATACGAGTTCCATGTGTGGTAACGGTGGAAGAGCTATTTCTAAGTGGGCATCTCTTTTGGGAATTGGAACAGAAACGCTTCATTTTTGGGCTCCAGACGGTGAACATAGTGCAAAAATTGAGTCTAACGATATCGTACGTCTAAAAATGAATAGTGTTTCACAATGGCAACATGAACAAGGAAAGTTTGCTGTTCTAAATACAGGTTCACCACACTTTATTAATTTGAATTCAAATTCTGTTTTTGACATACCTAATGAAGAATTTGTTGGATGGGCCAAAAACATTCGTTATTCTGAAACCTATAAGAAAGAAGGAATCAACGTCAATAATGTCACGCTTATGAATCCAAATAAGTTATCTATGCGAACATATGAGCGCGGCGTAGAAGATGAAACTTTGAGTTGTGGTACTGGAGTAACTGCGGCAGCTTTAACATATGCATTAGAACGCAACTTGCTAAATGGCGAAATAAACGTATTAACTAGAGGTGGACAATTATCAGTAGAATTTGAAAAAACCGATTTTGGATTTGAAAACATTTGGCTCATTGGGCCGGCAAAGTTGGTATTTTCAGGAAACTACAATATTTAAAGTTATTGTCATTCTACATACCTGAATAGCACCGAATTTTATTCCACTACAATCGAATTGACTTTCATTATTTTAAATCAGGATCCTGTAAATACAATCCCGTAGAATTGCAATTATTAACTTCTAATTTGCGATTACACAAAATTATTAAACTGATACTAACTAAAAGTAAAAAGGCTGCCCTAGAGCAGCCTTTTTACTTTTAAATCCAATATTTTCCTTACTTCACCATTAACTTCACCGACTGGCTGCTTCCATTAGATAAAGTTACTTTTACAAAGTAGTAACCTGAAGTATAATTCTCTGTATTTATAACCGCTTCATTCGAACCGGCAGTTACATTGATTTGTTTATTGTAAACCGTACGGCCATCTAAACCGATCACAGTAATATTCGCATTTCCTGCTGCTGCCGCTTGGAAAGATACTGTTGCTTTATCTGTAGCTGGATTTGGATATGCAGAAACTGCAAACGAATTGCGTGCTACTTTCTTTGTGCTGCTTAATAATGTGCTGCTCTTGAAATAACCGCGACCGTGTGTACCGATATACATTTCCATTCCCATCCAAGGCTTCCATTCGTAACCACGAATTTCGAAAACTGGAACACGAGCCATACCTTGGTTTGCTTCAGTCCAAGTAGTTCCACCATTTTCAGTTACCCAAATACCTAAGTCTGTTCCAATTACAATGCGATTTTCATCGTCTGGATCAATTACAGCATCATATACAGGCATTGAAGGAAGATTTCCTGTAATGTCAGTCCAAGTTGGAGTTGCAGAAAGAGCGTCATTAGACTCCATCACGAAACGAGTATTGCCATATCCGCCTAATGTAATTACAACGTGGTTTGCATTATTCAGGTTAACATTTACTGAAGTAACAACACGTCCAGAAGCGCCTGTAACCGTCAATTGCTTTTGAGTAATTGCAGCTGGTACATCTGTAGCTTTAGGATTTGCAGCTAATGAATAATCTGCATCGTTCAAACCATCTATTCTCCATAATGAACCTGCTTTAGCAACAAACAAATGATTACCATCTGGAGTGTAATCCATTTCAATGATACGAGATCCACCTAACCCTTTGGCTATCAAAATCCAATTAACTTGCTCGCTGAAGTTTGTTGGGTTTATTGCAGCCCAAACTTCTTGATCTTTTGACAAATACAAGCGGCTTTCTTTATCATTCTTTTCCCACAAAGAGAATGTAGTATTAAAATCAGATTGAACAGTTCCTTCTTGACGATCATCCCAGAATGTTCCCATGGATTGACCTTGGTTACTACTTCTAACTACTCTACCATAATATGTAGAAGCGAATACCACCTTGGGATTAAATTTAGAAAATTCAACATCAAAACCATCACCGCCATATATACTCAATGCAGTTTGAGACAATTTTCCATTCACTGAATTACCGGAATAGTTAATTAACTGAGTTCCGTTGTCTTGAGCTCCACCTACTACGTGTCCTAAATAGTTAGCTGCTACATTATACAATTGTAAGGTAGTAAATCCTCTGTTAATGCTTGTCCAAACTGACAAATCTTTAGAAGCGAACAAACCACCATCACAACCTACAATACAGGTTGCTGGTTTAGTATCCGTGTTCCATTCAATTAAATGCTTATCAGCATGTACATATTGCTGATTCCAAGGTGCACCGAATGTGCTTGCAATCTGTCTGTATCCGTTAACTTCATCCCAAGTAGCTAAGTCTACTCCACCTAGAATTGCTTTCTTGCTATTCGAACCTGGAACAACTGAAACTGCGTTGTCGTACCAACCTTGAGAGTTAGGACCAAATATATCAGTTACAGTATTACCCGTTACCAAAATTTCCCAAGTAGATCCACCGTCTTTAGTGCGATATAAAGCCACCATTTTACCATTTCCACCTGCACCCAATGTATATACTACATTATCATCATCAGGAGAAATACCAATTGCTGTTCTTCCACCGCTGTTGTATCCAGCATTAACTGTTGCTAAGGCAGCCCCAACTGGTTTTTTGTAAACTGCACCATTACTTGAGCTTGCCCAAATAGTACCTTTCTTATCTACTTTTACTTCGCGAACTGCAGTACCAACCAAACGAGTAATTACCGGAGTTGAACCTGAAGTGTAGTTAAATTCAAACAAACCACTTTCAGAAGCTACGTACAAGATATCCTCAGTTGGAGATGCTGCCATACTATTACACTGATGAAAGCGAGCATCTTTTGCAGTAGCAATCAAACTAAAATCATCTCCGGCTTGGTCTTTACTTTCGTAAACACCATTTCCGATGAATGCAGGAGAACCATTACGAGTACCCGAAAGATTGGTAAATCCACCTTCACCTGTGCCATAGAATACCTTACCACTAACTGGTAATTGTGCGATACACGTAACATTTAGATTTTCTTGCATATCATTTACAGGAGCCCAAGATTGTCCGTAAGTAGTTGAACGGAACAATCCACCACTAACACCGCCTGCAAACCAAATATTTTTATCTTTTTTGCTGATTAAAAAAGCGCGAATACGTCCACCAACGTTATCGGGACCTAAACCTTCCCAAATGATGTTCTTATTTAAGCGTTTGGAAACCGACTGCATAGCATCTGCTTTTTGAACTGCATCCATCATCCATTGGGGATCCAAGGTTCCGGTTTGTTCATTCATACGCATGCTGTAGATGGATTCAATCGCTCCGCGAATGTCCTGCTCTTCGGATTCCGGTCCTTCTTCTTTTTCGTTAGATGCAAGCATCTTTAACGACGGTGTCTTAACTAAATCTGCCCATGTAACAACGGCGCCAGAAATAGCTAATGAAAGAACTACTGGTAGTATTTTATTCATCCTCATATTGAAGTTTTTTAAATGTTTTTTCCCTTTAATTTTTTTAAAGGTAGATTAAATGCAAATAAAAGGAATAAACCCTGCTTTTACAAAGTTATAACCCGTTGTTTTTTAGGATTTATTGCAATTTTTTGTTCATAATTTGACTTCTTGTTGCAAAAAGTGCAACAGAATATCAATGAATATGCTTTTCAGCGTGATATGAACTGCGCACTAAAGGTCCGCTTTCAACGAATCTAAAACCCAAAGACAATCCATATTCTTCCCAAAATTTGAATTTATCGGGATGAACATATTCGGCTACGGGCAAATGCATTTTCGTGGGCTGTAAATATTGACCCAAGGTTAATACATCACAACCATGTTCCCGCAGGTCGTTAATCAATTTCTTTACCTGGTCATCGGATTCTCCGCAACCCAGCATAGCACCACTCTTGGTTCTTCTTCCGTATTCTTTGGTGCGTTTGATCTGTTCCAAACTGCGACTATATTTGGCTTGTGGGCGCACCAAACGATACAATTCTTCCACCGTTTCCATGTTATGAGAAACCACTTCCGGTTGTGCGTCTAACACCATATACAACAAGTCCCATTCCGCTTTGAAATCAGGAATTAAGGTTTCGATGGTTGTTTCTGGAGAAGCCATTTTCACGGCTTTAATGGTTTCTGCCCATACCGTTGCTCCCTTATCTTTTAATTCATCGCGATTTACGGATGTAATCACACAATGTTTTACTCCCATCAAACGAACAGCTTCCGCTACACGCTGAGGTTCATCCGTATCATAGCCTCCCGGACGACCTGTGGCAACGGCACAAAATGAACAACTTCGAGTACAAATATTGCCTAAAATCATAAAGGTAGCCGTTCCCTCTCCCCAACATTCACCCATATTCGGGCATCGTCCATCTTCACAAATGGTATGTAATTTATATTCCTTAACAATCCGTTTTACACGAGTGTAATTTTCACCAATTGGAATGTCAATTTTCAACCATTTGGGTTTTGTAGGACCTTTTTTTTCTTTCGCAACTATGGGTAATTCAATCATGACGTTTTTTTTCTTTTCGGGGGATGGGAAATCTGCAATAACTAAGCTGAAACTCTCTGCAGTCTATGGCTACTTTAATCGAAATTCGTTTTGCTTTACTTCCCAAATCCAAATGCAAAATTAACAAATAGCATAGGAAAGATAAAGGCATTATTTTCTGTTGTGTGCATTATTTGAATTTTTTGAACAAATGCATCCGTCATGACTCCGAAACTCAATACGTTCGACATAGAACGGTAACTACCCCATTCCAATGAAATTCCAGCGCTCAAACCCAAACCCGGTGTCAGATTGCCTTTTCCAAAACCTCGAGTAAATGAAGCTGTTCCGCCTATTAACCGAGAATCATGAATTTCCGGATTGTACTGAACATCAGCATAACCGTCGAATGGAGTATTCCCTTCATACAACCATATATATACAGGCCAAGAATACGCTAAAGGTAGTTGAGCACTTCCAAATATGCTTGTACCGACTTCATTTCTTGATTTACGTTGAGTAAAATCATGGTGAAAGGAAATATACGGACGTAAAACCCAAGCATAATTAATTTTATCAATTTTGAATGGTTGACTTCCCGGAAGCGTATTATTTATAACATAGATTTCTTTGGGTGAATTCAAACTACCAATTCTTAAACCATAACCTCTTTTTTGCGATTGATCCTTTAAACCCTGTTGATATCCAAACCCCAAATCGTATCCAAAATTGCGTAGTTGACCATCAATGATCCATTGCTTCTGAATTTGTGCTCGGATACTTCCTTGGCACAACAAACAAAACAGACATAATGTTATATTCAGATACAACTTCATGGTATTTCGTTTTGTGGTATTTCCTGCAATAACAATTCCTTGCATGACATTTGGTTTTAAAACAATTCTAGCAATGGCAATTCGTTTCAAATCATCTCATTCATTGCAATCTTCCTGAAACAAATGATTTCTTCTAATTCCATTTCATATGGTAACTGTTCGGGGCATTCCCATTTTTGGTAAAATTAGTACATAAACCATAAAAAATGGAAATATTTTACCCCACTTTACCCCACAATGTGCAAAACCTTGTATTTTCAAGGTTTTTAGTCTAATATTGCCATCAGAAATGGATTTTCCATCTTCTCCAAACCCTCAAAAACACCCACATTTTTGCAATATGTGGAAAAGTGGTGGCTAATTTTGGGAAATTGTGGGAAAAAGTGGAAAATTCTGTATTTATTTAGCAGACAGAAACCGACAGCGAAATGCCAGGCTTTATTGGTGAGTATTATTGCAAGCTAGACAACAAGGGGCGACTATCCCTTCCGTCTAAACTTAGGGCTCAATTCCCTGAGGATGCAGAAAATATGCTCGTAATAAACCGGGGTTTTGAAAAATGTTTGGTTCTGTACACCAAAGAAGATTGGTTGAAGGAAACCGAAAAACTCAACGCCGTGGATGATTTCATGAGTCCTGAGATTCGTCGCTTCAAACGTATTTTCACCAACGGTGCTAATTTGATTTCCATCGACAACGCGCAACGAATTCTCCTGCCCAAGAAATTGATTGAGTATGCAGGATTCGCCGATGAAGTTGTGATGAGTGCATTTGGCAACAAAGTGGAAATATGGGATAAAGCATTGTACGAATCAGAATTGGATGTGGAGTCGAACGAACTGAGTGAACTCGCTAAGAATTTCCATCATCAAAAATCCCAGAATGGTGAACAGAACTAAGCCGTTGGCTTAACTGTTTGCAAATGACCACGAACTACCACATACCTGTTTTACTTAACGAAAGCGTTACTGCATTGGTGCACAATCCCAATGGCACTTACGTAGATCTCACTTTTGGTGGTGGTGGACATTCACGTGCAATTCTGAATCTGCTCAGTGAATCAGGACGTCTTATATCTTTTGATCGCGATCAACACGCACTAAACAATTGCATTGACGACCCCCGTTTCACTCTAGTCAATCATAATTTTCGTTATATGCGCCAATTCCTGGAGTACATGAATTGCACTCCAATAGACGGAATTTTAGGCGATCTAGGTATTTCATCGCATCAAATTGATTTCAATGATCGTGGTTTTGCACATAGATCCGACGGACCATTAGACATGCGAATGGATATTCAATCTCCATTAACTGCCTCTAAGATTTTACAAACCTATTCCGAGAAACAACTTTTAGATGTTTTCAATCACTACGGTGAAATTAAAAACGCTTATAAGTTGGTTAAAACAATTTTACAAAATAGAAATGGACAATCCTTTTCAACTGTAGAACAATTTAAAACAACCATCGATGCTTGCATACCCAAAAATGAAAGTGCCAAATACTTATCCCAAGTTTTTCAAGCATTGCGCATTGAGGTAAATCAGGAATTAACGGATCTCAAACAAGTACTTTACGATTCTGAATTTGTGTTAGGCGAAGGTGGAAAATTGGTCATTATATCCTATCATTCTTTGGAAGACCGATTGGTAAAAAACTATCTAAATAGCGGAAATTTTGATGGAAAAAAACAGACCGACATGTATGGATGGAGTTCTCAACCTTTTGACTGTAAACCAAGTAAAGCAATTACACCTAACGAAGAGGAATTAGAGCGTAACAAACGATCTCGAAGCGCCAAACTTCGAATTGGAGTTCGAACTGCATACCAAAATCCTTCAAATAACTCTGGAGCTAAAATAGAAATACATGGAAATATGCCTGTAAAATCATCTACTAAATCCAAAAAATAATGACCGTTCAACCCGATATAAATTCCAACTCATCAAACCCAAAAAATGGCAACAACCCATTTGAAAACTCCATGAGTCATGGTGCTGGAGGGAATACGCAAACTACCCAAAACGAAAAAATGGGTACGCAAAGCAATGTCAATAACGAAAGTAATTTACCGCCAAACAACCAAAATACCAGCAAATCGGGAAACCATATTAGCAATTCAGAAGAAACCCATAAAACTTATTACCAGCAATCAACATTTGAAAATATAAAGGAAGGTTTTAACTCCTGGAATGTCATTAAATATATAGCTATTGCTTTTCCATTTCTATTGCTTTACATATACAATTCACTGCACACAGCTAAGGCAATCAAGAAAAAGGATGAGCTAAGCAAAGTTTTAAAAGAATTACACAGTGAACGCATCAGCTTGGAAAGTGAAATCACTCGTGCGAGTAAACAAACTCAAATTGCCGAAAAATTAAAATCCACTGGATTAAAAGAAATTACTACACCTCCAATTAAACTAACCCGTGAGCGAAAAGACTAAAATAAATACTCGCAAAGCCATTTTAATCAGGTCGAACATCATTTTTTTGGTGGTTGCTATTAGTGGCATTTACTTGCTTGTGTCCATTTTTAATTTGCAAAATGGTTTTGATAAAGAATATTCCACGGATTTAAAAAATAAAAACACCCGTATTACCAATATCGAAGGTATTCGCGGTAATATTTACGCCGGAGATGGTAGTTTATTGGCTACCTCTGTACCCACATACGATTTAATCTGGGATGCCAATGTAGAAGCGTTATCCGATAAAGAATTCAAAGCATCCATTGATAGTTTAGCGATGCTATTTGCACGTTACTTTACTCAAAAATCTGAAAGAGAATGGCGTCAAAAATTCAACACACTAAGAGTTTCCAAAAATCATTACTATAAAGTAGCTGCTGACTTAAACTTCGATCGAGTTAAAGCTATGAAAAAATGGCCGTTGATTCGCAAATCCAAATTCAAAGGTGGTTTCTGGTTCATTGAAAAAGGACGTAGAATGTACTTCATGGGTGAATTGGCGAAACGTGCTATTGGATATACAAAAAACGGAGTAAGTATAGGTTTGGAAGGTGCTTTTGATTCATTGCTTCGAGGGAAATCCACTCAAATCATGGAACAAAGAATGCCAGGAAATATCTGGCGACCCATTCGCATTGGCGAGGGTGAAACTGCTGAAAATGGGAAGGATATTGTTACCACCCTGGATGTTGACTTTCAGGATATTACTCAGTTTGCGCTCAACAATGCACTTATTCAACATCAAGCAGATCATGGGTGCGCTATTGTAATGGAGGTTAACACCGGTGCAATCAAAGCAATTGCGAATTTGAAGCGCTCATCCGATGGTTTGTACTATGAAAAAATGAACTATGCAGTTGACCAATTCAGCGAACCAGGTTCAACCTTCAAACTTATATCGGTTATGGCACTTTTGGAAGACAAAAAAGCCAGTCCCAGCGATAGCGTCCCCACAAAAAGAGGAAGAATCAAATACTTCGATAAAGAATTTACCGATGGTTCGGAGCATGGAGAACCACCACCATTCTACTCCCTTCAAGAGAGTTTTGAAAAATCAAGTAATGTGGGAATCAGTCAATTTGTATTTAACGCGTATAAAGACAATCCAAAAAAATTCGTAAACCATGTTTTGGATTTGGGATTAAACATCAAGCCCAATTTCGATATACCGTCATCCAACAAGCCTGTAATTCTTGATCCCGATGGATCTAACTGGTCTGGTGTTACACTTCCATCTATGAGTATCGGCTATTCCTCTAAAATCAGCCCATTGCAGACTTTGATGGTTTACAATGCGATTGCGAATAAAGGAAAAATGATGAATCCGTATATGGTAAAAGAAATTCGCCAAGACGGACAAACATTAGAAGTGATAAAACCACAAGTACTCAAAGAAGAAATTTGCTCCGATAGAACATTAGGGCAACTTCAAGAGATGTTGAAAGGTGTAGTTTCTCGAGGAACTGCTGAACCTGCATTTGAAGGATGTCCTTACACTGTTGCGGGTAAAACCGGAACAGCCAGAATTAGTAACGAAGGTCAGCGCGGATATACGAATAAACACATGTCGTCCTTTGTGGGTTATTTTCCCGCTGAGAATCCTCAATACAGCATTATTGTGGTGATCAACGAACCGAAAGGTGCTATTTATGGTGGCGTAGTTGCTGCACCGGTTTTCCGCGAGATAGCTAACAAAATTTACAGCAGTCATATTCGTCTACAGCCAGAAGCCATTAAGCCTTTCGAAACAAAAAGTGTTCCTAAAGTAGCTAACGGAGAACTTCAATCTACCAAACAAATTTTGAATGAGCTGGGAATCAGTTCTCAAACCATCAATTCCCAAACTTCTGGATACGTAAAGGCTTCCTCAAAAACAAAGAACATAGAATTCAGTAATATTTCCATAAAGCCTGGTATTGTTCCTGATTTTCGGGGGATGGGAATTCGAGATGCCCAAAATTTAGCAGGCAAACTAAATATCAGAATTTCATTTTCAGGGTTCGGCCGAGTTGCGCAACAAAGTGTAACCCCAGGTACCCGATTTAATCAATCCATTAACGTAAATATTGAGTTAAGACCATGATGAGCAAGTCCTTAAAATCACTACTTACTAATGTTCCTACCATCGCCATTATTGGTGATGGTTCTTGCAGTATTTCGCAAATAACTAGCGATAGCAGAGCGGTATCAGAGGGCACCTTGTTTGCAGCAGTTAAAGGAACACAAGTAGATGGCCATTCATTTATCGAAAAGGCTATTAATCAAGGCGCGAAGGCTATATTATTGGAACATTTACCAGAGAATCCCATAGAGGGTGTTACTTATATTCAGGTAGAATCCGTTCCTGCTGAATTAGGAAAGGTTGCTGCTCATTTTTACGACAATGCTCAAGACGAACTCATTATTGTTGGATGTACCGGAACCAATGGTAAAACTACAGTTACTACTTTGCTCCATGATCTATTCCAGCATTTAGGATACAAATGTGGATTGTTAAGCACGGTTGAGTATCGAATTGGTTCGGAAATATTCCCCAGTACTCATACCACACCAGATAGCATATCGATACACAAGTTATTCAAAAAAATGGTGGATGAAGGTTGCACTCATTGCTTCATGGAAGTGAGTTCGCACGCGGTTGACCAAAAACGAATTTCCGGTATTCAATTCAAAGGAGGGATTTTCACTAACATCACACACGATCACTTAGATTATCATAAAACCTTTGAAAATTACATTAAAGCGAAGAAAGCGTTCTTCGATGCACTAGGTCCTGAAGCTTTTAGTCTCACCAATAAAGACGATAAAAACGGCATGATGATGCTACAAAACACCAAATCAACACGTTACACCTATAGTTTACATGGGGGTGCTGATTTCAATGTTAAAATCATTGAAAGTGATTTCTCTGGAATGCAAATAAAGCTCCAAGGTGAAGATATTTGGACGCCTTTAGTAGGCAAATTCAATGCATACAACCTTCTAGCAGTTTATGCAGCAGCAACATTGATTACGGAAGGCTTAGAAGAAATTTCTGTAGCCATGAGTGCTTTGGGACGAGTAAACGGAAGATTCGAAGCCATTAATGGACCAGAAGGAAGAGCCGCCATTATTGATTATGCCCATACGCCTGATGCCCTAGAAAATGTAATTCAAACCATTAAAAACATCCAAAAAGGCGACAGTCAATTGATTTGTGTTGTGGGATGCGGTGGAGATCGAGATAGAGAAAAACGACCTGTAATGGGGCATACAGCCTCTTCTCGTTGCGACAAAGTAATTTTCACCAGTGACAATCCCCGGTCGGAATCGCCCGAGGCTATAATTAGTGATATGATGACCGGTGTTGAACCTCAAAACCAACGTAAAGTATTAAAAATCACAGATAGAAGTGAAGCCATTAAAACAGCTTTATTCCTTTCGCAACCAGGAGATGTCATTCTAATTGCTGGTAAAGGACACGAAACCTATCAAGAAATCAATGGAGTTAAGCACGAATTCGACGATAAAAAAATCACTCAAAACCTATTTAAAATTCTAGGATAATGTTGTACCATTTATTTAGATACCTCGATGAACAAGGATACTCAGGAGCTGGAGTATTTAATTATATATCATTTCGTGCCTCTTTGGCTGGAATGATCGCATTGCTAATTGCATTGATTGCTGGAAAGGGTATTATTAAATACTTGCAAAAACTCCAAATCGGAGAAAGCATACGTGATTTGGGATTAGAAGGTCAGATGCAAAAGAAAGGCACTCCAACTATGGGCGGAGTTATCATCATAATTGCCATACTCATACCAACGCTCCTTTTCGCCAAATTAAACAACATTTATGTGATTTTGATGATGATAAGCACTTTGTGGATGGGAATTATTGGCGGTATAGATGATTACATCAAAGTTTTCAAAAAGAACAAAGAAGGGATGAAAGCTACTACCAAATTAATTGGACAACTCATGTTGGGCATCATCATTGCGGTTGCAGTAGATTATACTCACAGTGCTAACAGTATCCCTTTAGAAACAAACTTACCAATTTCTAAACATCGCTTGAACTATTCGGAATTAATACCTGGCGATGGCAATGCGTGGCTACTTTTTGTTCCAATCATTATTGTAATTGTTATGGCCATTACCAATGCCGTAAACTTAACCGATGGCATAGACGGATTGGCTGCGGGAACAACCGCTTTAGTTGGGGTGGGTTTAGGCATCCTAGCATATTCAACGGGTAATGTAAAAATCGCAAAATATTTAAATATCATATATGTACCTCAAAGCGGTGAAGTAGTTGTTTTCCTGGCAGCTATGATTGGTGCCTGTTTGGGATTTCTCTGGTACAACGGATTTCCAGCACAGGTTTTCATGGGAGATACAGGAAGTATGGCATTGGGTGGAGCTATCGCTGCTGTGGCTATCATCATTAAAATGGAATTACTAATTCCTATACTATGCGGAATTTTCTTCGCCGAAAGTGTATCCGTAATACTTCAAGTAAGTTATTTCAAATACACCAAGAAAAAGTTCGGTGAAGGAAGAAGAATTTTCTTAATGTCACCATTGCATCACCATTATCAGAAAAAAGGGATTCCCGAAAGTAAAATCACTTTGAGATTCTGGTTAATAACGGTGATTTTGGTTTTAGCCACCATTGCTTTAATCAAACTCCGCTAAAAAGATACACCAAACCAGAACTCAAAAGTAATCTTAACCCACCCGAAAAAAGCATTACCCGAACAACACGATTCCAAACAAAATAAAAGTCAAATAAAAACCACTAAACCTCAATCCAACTAATCGGAAAATATACCCTATAATAAAATCCCAACTTCATAAATCTAAATCAAAACAGCCATTCTACAAACCAAATAACGCGAAAAGAACAAACTATAACAAACAAAAAACTGAATTAATATCCCCCGAAAAAATGAATCAAATTCTTGTCATATTAGGAGCAGGCGAAAGCGGAACAGGTGCAGCAATCTTGGGACAAAAACAAGGTTGGACTGTGTTTGTTTCGGATTTTGGAAGCATTGACGAGGCATATAAGGCGGAATTAACTCAACGTGGCATTGAATGGGAAGAGTGCCAACACAGCTTAGATCGAATTCTTCAAGCACATTTGGTAGTGAAAAGTCCTGGAATTCCGGATAAAGCACCGGTGGTAAAGTCCCTCAAGGAGAAAAACATACCTATAATTTCTGAAATTGAATTTGCGGGAAGATATACCAACGCCGTATTGATTGCAATCAGCGGAACTAATGGAAAAACAACTACCACGAGTTTGACTTATCACATATTAAAAGAAGCTGGACTGAATGTTGGATTTGGCGGAAACATTGGTACTTCGTTCGCATGGCAAGTGGCGGAGAAAAATTTCGATTACTATGTGTTGGAGGTAAGCAGTTTTCAATTAGATGGTAACGATAGAATTAGATTTCACATTGCCTGTCTTACCAATATCACACCAGACCATTTAGATCGCTACGATTATATTCTCGACAACTATATCGACTCAAAATTCCGACTAACTCTGAATCAAACAAGCAATGATTACTTTATTTATTGCGCAGATGATGAACTTACTCAACGGGGTATGGAGCGACATATCAACAATATTTCTTCCACTTTGATTCCCTTTTCACACGACAATCAGCTGGAATTCGGCGCATACCTAAGTGAACAGATCATACATATAATATTAGAAAAAACCACATACACAATGAATACACAAGATTTTAATTTAAGAGGCCGACACAATGGCTACAACAGCATGGCCGCTGCAATTATGGCTAGTTTAATTGATGTTCGTAAAGAGAATATTCGTGAAAGCCTAAGCAACTTCCAAAACTTGGAACACCGACTTGAAAGTGTTGGTAAATACAACGGTGTTGAGTATATCAACGACAGCAAAGCAACCAATGTAAACAGTACTTGGTATGCTCTAGAAAGCATGGATCGCCCAGTTATTTGGATTGCAGGTGGTGTAGACAAAGGAAATAATTATGCTGATTTAAAACCCTTGGTAAAGGAAAAAGTAAAATTGATCATCTGCCTGGGTATGGACAATCGTAAAATCCACCAAGCGTTCCAATCAGATGTGGACATGATCATAAACACAACCAGTGCACAAGAAGCAGTGCATGTAGCTTCAAGATTAGCGTCATCCAATGATGTAGTTCTATTATCGCCAGCATGTGCGAGCTTCGATTTATTTGAAAATTACGAAGAGCGCGGAAGATTATTCAAGCAAGCGGTTAAGAATTTATAATTCACTATAATTTCCAGCAATAATATGTTCAATATTACACCATCTAAAGTCAAATCCGCATTTCAAGGTGACCCATTTATTTGGGCCATTGTGTTCATTTTATCGGTTATCGGGATTTTGGCGGTGTACAGTTCAACAGGAACCATTTCGTTTTCCAAGCAGCAAGGAGATACGGAACATTATCTGTTACGACATTTTGGATTTATTGCTGCTGGCTGGGGAATCATGTATTTAACGCACAAGATTCCTTTCAAATTCTATGCAAAGATTTCCTTTGTTATGTTGATCGTTTCCGTCGTGCTTTTGTACTTAACACTGGTGGTTGGCTATAAGATCAATAATGCAGCAAGGGTAATTCCTATTTTCGGTTTTACACTACAACCGTCGGATATGGCAAAATTGTTTCTAGCAATTTTCATAGCGAGGTATATGAGTAAAAATCAAGATGAAGTAGATAAACCTAAAGTTTTTGGTACCATAATTGGTGTCATTGTGTTGGTTATAATTCCAATTATTCCCGAAAACTTAAGTACTTCATTGGTTATCATTTGTACATCAACATTGATTATGATCATGGGCAGAATAAAAATGAAATTCATCATTATCATGGGTCTCATTTTAATGTCTATTGCATCTATTTTCTATTTGTTCTTGATGAATATTGATATGGATAAATATCAAGAAACTCGTTTACCCACTTGGAAACGAAGAATAGAAACGTATATGGGGAAAGATGTTGATGGCAATGGTGGATATCAACAATTACAAGCAAAAATCGCGGTTGCTTCGGGTGGTTTTTGGGGAAAGGGACCGGGAAATAGTACTCAGCGCAATTTTCTTCCGCACCCATATTCCGATTTCATTTTTGCCATCATAGTTGAAGAATACGGCTTTGTAGGAGGCTTTGTTTTAATTATTTGCTATTTAGGATTGATTTATCGATCACTTAAAATGGTCGTCGAAACTCAACGGTCATTTGCTGCTTTAGTGGTACTTGGAATTTCGGTAACGACCACCGTACAAGCTTTAATTCACATGGGAGTTTCCATCGGTAAACTTCCAGTTACTGGATTAACACTACCCTTGGTAAGCATGGGTGGAACATCTATATTATTCAATAGCATGGCCTTTGGAATCATACTCGGGGTCAGTCGACATATTCAGCAAGAAAAACTTCGCACAAGTGTACAAGGTGCAGGTTCTGTGTCACCCGATAATACTGAAAATAATGGCTAACTACGTTTTTACCGGAGGCGGAACGGGAGGTCATATTTTTCCAGCTATCGCAATAGCTAATGAACTCAAAAAAGCCGAACCGGGTGCAAATATTCTTTTTGTAGGTGCATTAGGTAAAATGGAAATGGAAAAAGTTCCACAAGCTGGATACGAAATCCAAGGTCTGCCTGTAGAAGGATTGAAGCGGTCGTTTACATTCGAAAACTTCAAAATCGCTTTCAAAGCCATTCTAAGTTACTTCAAGGCGCGCAAATTACTCAGAAAATTCAATCCCAAATGGGTAGTAGGTACCGGTGGTTATGCCAGTTTACCTGTTTGTTTAGCTGCAACACACATGAATATTCCAGTTTACGCATGGGAGGGAAATGCGTTTGCAGGTCTTACAAACAAAATCATCAGTAAACGGGCTAAAACCATTTTTTGTGGGTTTCCGGGGATGGAACAACAATTCAAATTTGGTAATTGGATTCACTCCGGCAATCCTATTCGAACTGAAATTTTACAGCGTACGGATCGGAAACAAGCTTGCGATTTTTTCCAATTAAAACCTGAACAGAAAATTATATTTATTACAGGCGGTTCTTTGGGTGCGCGAAGTATCAATTTTGCCATTGCATCGTTGTTACCATTTTTCCAAGAAAATAACATTCAAATTATTTGGCAAACGGGCAAATTTTACAAACATCCAAATGATCCAAAACCAGGTGAATTTATTTCTGAATTCATTCAACGAATGGATTTGGCTTACAGTTGTGCTGATCTTGTTATTTCCAGATCGGGGGCACTATCGGTAAGCGAAATTCTGGCCACTGGAGTTCCAGCTGTATTCATTCCTTCGCCCAATGTAACAGATGATCATCAAACATTCAACGCTCTGCAAGCTGAAAAAGGTAAGGGAAGCATTCTGCTAAAAGAATCAAATAACCTTTCTCAGGAACTTCAAAGCCTAGTTCAAAATCTGATCTTCGATGATGAAAAACTTCAATCCATGCGTGAAAATCAGTTAAAAGCAGCACGTCCAACCGCTACTGAATTTATCGTTCAAACTATTTTAAATCATGAGTAACCAAATTCAACAATTAGGGCTGAGTGCCTATAAAAAAGCCTATTTCTTGGGAATTGGTGGCATTGGAATGAGTGCTATTTGTCGATACTTTTTATCTGTTGGGATGGAAGTAGCGGGATACGATAAAACCTCTACCCCATTAACTGATGAATTGATTAAAGAAGGTGCTTTTATCACTTTTGAGGACTCCATTGAGACTCTGCCTGACTTTGTTAAGAACTTAGAACCGAATGTTCTGTATATTTTCACCCCAGCTATTCCCGCAGATCACATTCAAAAAAACTGGTTGATTTCTCAAGGTATAGAGCTTAAAAAACGCGCTGAAGTTTTAGGAATTATTACACGTGATGCCTATTGTGTAGCAGTGGCTGGAACCCATGGCAAAACTACTACCTCAAGTCTTGTTGCCCATATTCTGCATGATAATGGAATTAACTTTACCGCCTTTCTTGGGGGAATTAGTTCCAATTACAATACCAATTACATCCATTATACTTCCGGTGAAAATATTATGGACAAGCCACTTGTTGTGGTAGAAGCTGATGAATTCGATCGCAGTTTTCATCAACTTTCACCCAATGCTGCTATTATTACTGCCGCAGATCCAGACCATTTGGATATCTATGGCACAGCAGAAGCATTTTTTGAGGCATTTGAACAATTTGCTAACTCATGCGAGGGAAATGTTTATATCCACTCCGATGTAGAACTTCATCCCCAAAGCGAGAAAACAAAAACCTACAGATATGGATATTTGAATTCAACTGAAGTGAAAACCACAAATAATTCATTGGATTATTATTATGATCAAGTTCAGATTAAACAGCACAAATTTGAGTTTAATTTCTCGGGAACATTTGAAGGAATAAAATGCGGTTTACCCGGTTTTCACAACATATCGAATGCCACAGCTGCATTTGCGTTATGTCAAGAATCGCTCAAAATATCCCCCGAAAAAATAGCAAACGCTATCCACTCGTTTAAAGGAGTTAAGCGTCGATTTGAATACATTATAGACAACGATCAAATTGCCTACATCGATGATTATGCACATCACCCCCAAGAATTAAATGCAATAATTTCATCGGTCAAAGCCCTTTACCCAGAGTACTCTATAACCGGAATATTCCAACCTCACTTATTTACAAGAACCCGGGATTTTATGTCTGGTTTTGCTCAGGAACTCTCTCAACTCGATGAAATTTGGTTAATGGATATTTACCCTGCCAGAGAACTTCCGATTGAAGGAATTACATCCAAGGCATTGCTCGAAATGATTCCCAACATGAATAAACACCTGCTCGGGACAAATGAGATATTAGGTGCCTTAAAAAAACAGCCACCAAGAGTGTTACTCACTTTAGGAGCAGGGGACATCGACAAGCTTGTGCCGCAGATAAAAGCATTATTCACCAATTAATTTTGAAATAAAATTACATCTACGATACATAGAAATACAAACAGAAGAAGTAAAAAATAAAATAGTCATTGATTTAACTACCATTTAAAACGTAACTATAAAAAATTTATAAAACCGAAAAGCAAACCATGAAGAGTATAAAATTAGCATTTAGCCGTAGACAATGGATGCTCTCAATAGCGGTATTTCTGATAATACTGTTGATTCTTCTGTGGTCAAAATTAAATTTTGCAGGGAAAAACCGGATCATCAACGAGGTACGCGTAGAAATCAGCACATCAGATACTTCATTTCAATTTTTAACCCAACAAGAAATTTCCAACTTCGTTGAAGATAAAATTGGAAATCCAATTGGCAAACCCGCATCGGAAGTTTCATTAACGGAACTGGAATTAGAACTCAACAGAATACCTTACATTCAAAGAGCCATTGTATATGTATCGTTCGACGGAAAACTGAAAGTCCAAATAAACGAACGTCAAGCCATTGCACAAATTCATAGTTCTTCGGAAACTTTCTTTTTTGATACTTCCGGGATGATTATGAAACGCAATAAAATTAAAGGTCCAAATGTTATTGTGATCAATGGAAACATTCCATTCAAAATGACTCATGGTAAAAAAATGGGACATAAAAAAGCCCTCGAATTATTGGAAATAGCCAAGTTCATCCATTCACAACCCCTGTGGAACATGCAATTTGAACAATGCTATGTAGATAAGTTAGAGCGCTATTTGTTGTTTCCGCGCGTAGGAAGTCATAGCATTGTTTTAAACAACGTTGTGAACTTAGATAGAAAGTTCGAAAACCTGCGTCTTTTCTACGAAAAAGGCCTACCGTTGGTGGGTTGGAACAAGTACTCAGAAATCGAAATTTCATACGAGAATCAAATCGTTGGACGAACAAATGACTAAAAAAGAACACACAATCACAAACTAAGTGTATAGAATTTAAAACACCACAAACTAAACTACAAACTAAAAACTACAATTATGCCTGAATCAAACAAAATCATCGTTGGATTAGACATCGGAACCACCAAAATATGTGTTATTGTTGGCCAATTGGCTGAAAACAATAAACTCAATATTTTAGGTATTGGTAAAGCGTCTAGCCAAGGTGGAGTTTCTCGCGGTATGGTGGCAAACATCTCTACCGTGGTAAACGCCATCAACGCTGCAGTTAGAGAAGCAGAAAAACAAAGTCAAGTTAAAATCAATTCTGTGTATGTGGGTATAGCAGGCCACCATATCAAGAGTTTGCAACACCGAGGAACTCTAACTCGTAGAAATGGAGATGAAGAAATTTCACAAATAGAATTAAATAATTTGGAAAGTGAAATGGCCAATTTACAGCTTTCTCCTGGGTTAGAAATTCTACACGTACTTCCTCAAGAATATAAAATCGACGGTGAAGATGGAATTCGCGACCCTGTTGGACGTATAGGTGTTCGAGTTGAATGCAATTATCACATCATTACTGGTGAAACCAGTCGCGCACGTACCATAGGTCGTGCAGTCAACAACTCGGCTCTTGAAGTGGCTGATTTGATTGTCGAGCCTGTAGCATCGGCAGCTGCCGTTCTATCGCAAGCTGAAATGGAAGCAGGCGTGGCACTTGTAGATATTGGTGGTGGAACCACAGATATCTGTATTTTCCAAAACGGATACATTTCACACACGGCAATTATTCCAATTGGGGGTGATAGAATAACACGCGACTTGCAGGAGGCATTCGGAATTCTTAAAGAACAAGCGGAAGAAGTAAAAGTAAAATACGGTTCTTGCTTCCCCACAGAGCAAATGCGAAATGAGGTAGTTGTAATTCCTGGATTGCCTGGTCGTCAAAGTAAGGAAATTTCGGTATATGCAATTTCTCAGGTAATTCGTGCTCGTATGGAAGACATCATTCAAAAAGTTGATTTTGAAATCCAAATGAGTGGAATAGCTCATAAACTTCACGGTGGAATTGTATTAACTGGTGGTGGTTCAGGAATGAAAGACGTAAGTCAATTATTCAGTTTCTTTACGGGATTAGATGTTCATACCGGCAGACCTGGTCAACATTTAGGTCGTGGCATGGTTGATGAAGTAAGAAATCCTATGTACGCAACTGCTATCGGATTGGTTATGACGGGCGTTGAAGTCGAATTAAAAACAGGCTCTCAATATCGTCCGAACGAAAAATTAGTTCCATTAGAAGAACAACAAGCTATGCCAAAACAAGAAGCTGTAGTTGAGGAAGTAATGGAGGATACTCAGAACCAAAAGGAAAATAAAAAGAGTCCAGGATGGTCTACTCCCTATAGAGGCATCAGTTTGTTTAAAAACTTCTTGAATGATTGGTTAGCCGATGATCAAGACGATTTCCAAAATTAATCACCTAAAAACAGAAAATCATGATGGAATTTCAACCAGATCTAACATTAGATAAAATCATCAAAGTTATCGGTGTAGGAGGAGGAGGAAGTAATGCGGTAAATCACATGTTCAAAATGGGAATTGAAGGCGTTGACTTCTTCATTTGCAACACTGATCACCAAGCTTTACGTCATAGCAATGTACCCAACAGAATTCAGTTAGGATTGAATCTAACTGCAGGTTTGGGTGCGGGTTCCGATCCCGAAACCGGAGAAAAAGCAGCCTTAGAAAGCAGTGAACAAATCAAAAGCATTCTGTCGGATGGTACAAGAATGGTATTTGTTACGGCAGGTATGGGCGGCGGAACCGGAACCGGAGCAGCACCTGTAATTGCCAAAATTGCTAAAGAACTCAATATATTAACCGTTGGTATTGTTACTCTACCCTTTTCAGATGAAGGTCCCAGAAGAATGAAACAAGCAGAAGATGGTTTAGCAAAATTAAAACCCCATGTTGATGCATTACTATCCATATCCAATGATCGCATCGTGGATATGTATGGTGACTTATCCTTCCTAGAAGCATTTTCCGAAGCCGATAATATTCTTTGCACCGCAGCAAAAGGCATAGCTGACATTATATTCAAGTCTGGACATATAAATGTAGACTTCAATGATGTAAAAACAGCTATGAAAGACAGCGGTCAAGCACTTATGGGCACCGGTGTTGCAAACGGAGAAAGTCGTGCTCAAAAAGCGGCTGAAGCAGCTCTGCGTTCACCATTGCTTGATAATACCAAAATTCACGGCGCAAAACACTTACTCATTAATGTAAGTTTTGGCAATAAAATGCCAACCATGGGTGAAACACGAATTATTACTACCTTCCTTCAACAAGAAGCGGGAAATGAAGCCAATTTGAAAATGGGCTTGACTCACGACGAACGCTTGGAAGATTACATCAGTGTTACCGTTATCGCGACCGGTTTTGAAGCTGCTAAAAAAACGCAGCACATGCTAGAAGCCAATCAACCCTTTGAGCAAAAAGTAAAATCCGTGGCCTCAAACGAAATTCAAATCGAATTCGCAGATGACGCTGACGAAACATTTGAAATTGAAGATACTTACATCCCAGAAAAAAACAGTGCCAATACCATTGAAGATTTGTTTAAAACGCCAATCGCTACAGAAGATCGTTTTGCAAAGCCTTCAGAATTTCAATCTCAACGCGAATTCCATAATCCATCACCTGAATATGGTGATTACAATGCAAATCGAATTGAGAAACAATCCATCAAGGACTACGACATGAATATCCCTGCCTACAAGCGCAGAAACATTCAATTGGAAGTAGCTCCTGCTAGCAATGTTAACCAAGTTTCAAGGTTAACTATTACCGACAGTGATTCAAACAATCCCCAAGAATTCAAAATTGGGCCGAATCGTTTGCTTCACGATAATGTAGACTAAGAAATAAAATTTCATAGTGTTTGTGGTGAAAGGGCCTCCTGGTAGTTTGGGGGTCCTTTCTTTTTTGAGATACAATCCAAGATGTTGTTCTAAGTCCTTGCTTCTACTACAATAACCCTTAGGAATATTTCATGTGTGTAATTGGTTGTGGAATGTAAGCGTAGTAGAAGATTTAGAGACTTCTATACTCTTCCACTATTTGGTCAACCACTATTTTGGTATCGTAAGTATTTTCTGCCTTTAGTCTGGACTGTAGACCTAATTCATTCCAATTTATTTCTTGATCGAGTAATAACCTTGTCAGAGATTTTACATCACCTGAGTCTAAAATAAAACCGTTTTTAGCGTCATCGATCAATTCGGGAATACCGCCAATTCGGAATCCTATGCAAGGTAATCCACAACTCAAAGCTTCCATAACCGTAGTTGGTAGATTATCTTCAATAGCCGTTGTTACATAAATGTTGGAGGCTTGGTAATAGCTTAAAATTGAATTAATATCCGATTCAAATCCCACGAATTTTGCAGGCAAATAATCGGGCATTGGCTGCTCATAATTCCTACCCAATACTAAAAATTGGATACGTGCTTTGAGTTGCACTAAATCTTTCATGCATTGAAGAAAGTATTCAAAACCCTTTGCTGGATTATTCAAATTTGCAGCAGAAAACAGGATAACGGGCAAATCAGGATCCAAACCTAAGTTCTGCTTGAGCAACCGTTTATTTTCGGCATTTACGGGAGCAAAAAATTGGGTATTTATCGCATTTGGAATCGCTTTTATCGGTTTCTGTTGGGGGGACTGAAACATTTTCGAGGTATTACCTATTTCGGCCAACCATCTACTCGGTGTAATAAATCGTACCTCACCTTTCCCCCAAAGCATGTCTTTGATGTTATACCAATGCGTTGAACGATCCGGATTTCCAGGTTTGCTTAAAAACTTACAATCGAAACAACCTTGTTTCAAATGGTCGCATCCCCAAGTATAGTAACAACCACCTGTAACCGGCCACAAATCATGACAGGTCCAAATGAACTTCTTCTTTAACTTCAACAATTTCTCCAATCCCTTAAAAGACAGAAATCCTTTATGAACCCAATGAAAATGAATAATATCAGCTTCTTTAACTAACGGGTACTCGGAAATATCAATACCTATACTTGCATGATTAAATTGAAACCGAATTTTGGATGACGCTTCATACTTCAAAAAATCCAATTTATCCAATGCATGATTGGCTAAAGCAATTGTTTTTCGTATTGGAGAGTTTGCCCACAAGGAATAATTACCCGGTTTACCATCGAATACCAAGTGTTTGGAAACTACATCTTCACGCAGATTCAGAGCCTCATGTAATCGTTGAGCAACAATAAAAGCGCCTCCCGCAGTATTCGCATTGATATGTAGCACTTTTAATTTCATTTTACCAGATGCGGGTCAACATTAAAATTTATTAAGAACCAATAACCGATTTTACGGTGTATTTTTCGCCAGCTTAGCATTCAACATCAACGCCAAGATAAACACAATTAGCATTAAAAATCCACCCATTAAATACGGCAACGCAAAATATTGAGCATATAAAACTCCAGAAAATAACGGACCCACGGCGCGAGCAAGAGATCCCATACTTTGCAAAATTCCCATCATTTTACCTTGAGAACCGGCAGGTGAATGCATGGAAACCAAACTATTTATGGAAGGCATTAAAAATCCATTCCCCATAGCTAAAAAGAAAATAGCCAAGATTTGTACTGGATAAAACCACTCTTTTGATGGCAAAGGGATAATGCTTAAACCAATGGCGCATAACGGAGCTCCCCATAACAACATTCGTTTTAAGCCAAATTTCTTTTGAAAGACCCCAATCAACCCACCTTGAACAACTGCGCTAAATATTCCGATAATCCCAAAGATATTTCCAATAGCCTTAGGCGACAGTCCATAATGTTCTTTCCATAAAACGCTTGCATTAATTTGCATCATAGAAAAAGCAGCAATGTAAATAAAATTAATCAGTAGCAGCTCCCCTACTATTTCAACGCTCCAAACGGTAATCATCCCTTTAAAAGTTTCAGAAGGTTTGCGTTTAACGCCCGATTTCTCCTGAATACTTTCTGGAAGATATTTCCAAGCCAACACCAAATTAATTAAACATAAGATTGCTGAGAAAATGCCCACATACTCCAAACCAACACTTCGTTTTAGTGCCATACCCTCAGCTATTTGACGTTTCATATCTGCTGCATTGCCTGAGTTCAAAATAGGCTCTAACGCCACAGAATTAATTCCCCAGTCGTACAGCCATCCCCCGATAGGAGGACCAAAAACAAAACCCAACCCAAATGCAGCACCAATAATTCCCATTTTCTTGGCTCTTTCTTCGGGGGATGTAATATCGGCAATATATGCTTGTGCTGCCGAAATGTTAGCACTGCCAAAGCCAGATACGATTCGTGAAATGATCAATAATGCGAAACTTGAAGCAAATCCGAACATTACATACCCTATGGCATTAACTAATATTGAACCTAAAATAATGGGTCTCCGTCCCAACCGATCAGAAATGGAACCGAAAATAGGGGCAAATAAAAATTGTATCACTGAAAAAACCGCAGCAACGAGTCCAACGGCAATATCAGGCTGAATACTTAAATTGGATTCCGAAGCAAACTCCTTAGCCAAATTGGGAAGAATGGGAATAATAATTCCAAAACCAAGTAGGTCTATAAAAATGGTTAAAAATAATATGGCTATGCGTTTATCTTTCATGATTTAATCGTTTACTCACCCAACTTGCACTCAAAGGAATATAAAATTCATTTCGCACTTGATCTAAATTTGTAACTAATGAGTTAATGATTAAAGTTTGGGGCGTAAAGTTGTTCATTTTTAATTGTTCCGATACTTGATTTAACGTAAAAATCTCCGATGTATTACAGAACGCTCTCCAGACAAGCTGCCTTTGAAAAAAATCAATCCCAGATTCCTTTAATAGGCCAAAAGCCTTATCAATACTACAACCTGATGGAGCGGCTTGGGTTTCATCAGCAGCAATAATTACGATCGATTCATGAACTATTTCAAATCCTGCACTAATGGCCGCACCATGAGCCTTCCAATCCGATACAAATTCAGTAAGCTGGGTGTTTAACTTGGCTATTTCATCAGCGGTCAAAATCCGATTGGCTCCAAAAAACCAAACTCGTGAATGGCCAGGTAAATTGGGGATAATCATTTCAATAATTCCGTTAGTTATTAGAGAAACGTTATTTGTTTTCTGACTGAATTAACTCTGCAATATCCAAAACCTGCACTTGATCTTCTTTTTCGAAGTGTTTTACTCCATCGCGCAACATGGTCATACAAAACGGACAATTTACAGCAATGATATCAGCATTAGTTTCCAGTGCTTCTTCAGCTCGTTCCACATTTACTTCCTTATTACCATTTTCCGCCTCTTTAAACATTTGAGCCCCGCCAGCACCACAACAAAACCCGTTAGTTTTGCATCGCTTCATTTCGACTAAATCGGCATCCAGACGTTGCATTACCATTCGAGGTGCTTCATAGATACCATTCGCTCTTCCCAAGTAGCAACTATCGTGATAAACAATTTTTTTACCTTTGAAAGCTCCACCTTCTATGGCAAGTCGACCCGATTCTAGAAGTTCATTGATAAATTGAGTATGATGAACAACATCGTAATTTCCTCCTAAACTTGGGTATTCATTTTTCAGAGTATTAAAACAATGCGGACAAGCGGTTACAATTCTTTTTATTCCATATCCGTTCAACACTTCTATGTTTTGCATTGCTTGCATTTGGAATAGGAATTCATTACCTGCACGCTTTGCTGGATCTCCAGTACAGCCTTCTTCCGCGCCTAAAATTGCAAAATCCACATTCGCCTTTTGAAGAATCTGAGCAAACGCTTTGCTAACTCGTTGTGCACGTTCATCGTAACTGCCTGCACACCCTACCCAAAAGAGTACTTCTGGAACGGTTCCTTCTTGAAGAAATGATTGTATATCCCTGATCATGGTATTTCATCGCAATTTCGGGAATAATCCTTGAATCTACAAAAGAGTTATTCCCAAAACTGCAACTTAATAATTTAAGAATTAGCATGCCGTTCTCTCGAACCCAGCGACCTTTTAATGAACCAGTTACTTAAATAAAATTACTCCATTACTTAAATCGAGCAACTTAGATACTCCCATTTAATGGCCAATAAATTAAACTCAGTAACTCAGTCGTTCAAATCTAGTAACCTACGCCACCAGTTCCAACTACTTCTTGAAATGGCATGATCATAACCGGATAAATGCTTGTTTCGCATAATTGCTGAAATGATGATTTCCGGAACACCCCATCTACATTACTCACTACGGAGATCCAACTTTCGGGCAATCCCTTAGCTTTTTCAATCACGGTTTCAACCAAGTCTTTGTCCTTAACCTCGAGTTCCTCAATTTTATGTCTTACCTGCAAATCCACCATTTTATTGGCTGCTTGTATGCAATACGTATGAACATAATGTTTGTCTTCTTGGTCAGATGGCTTAGCCATACCCAAAATTAGAACATGACTGAAATAATACTTGGCCCATTCCGCGGTGCGAAACAGTTTTTGACGGGTTTCCGATCGTCCATCGAAGGGCATGACAATATTTTTGGGATCAACCCATTGAGTTTGTTCATTTATGAAAACCACTGGGCTCTCAAAATGTGCAATCACTGAGTGCATTCCGCCACCCAGCAATCCTGGCTTTTCGGCGGGCGCACAGACTAAAACCATGTTGGCTTTATCCTGAACAGCCGCTTTCGAGACGGATTTCCATAAACTTCCTTCCTGTTGAATGATCTCCAATTCAACGAAATACTTTGACTTAAAATCCTTTTTTGCCTTTTCACTGTCGCCCTGAGTAAGATTGTAAGAGTTTTCTGATTGAATGTAAGTAACAGGACAAGCGCACTTCTTCCCCATACTGGCTGCTGCTTTCAGGCCATTCTCCGGATTGAAGTTTTTGTCGATTGTAAAATAAATTTTTGTAGTTTTTCGATCCATAGGCAATTAATTTCGTTTCAAAATAAGTACATTTACCTTAGTAAATCAATTATAATGAATAATTTAACATTAAAAATCTACATTTCCAAATTTAATACGAACAAAATCATTTTTAAACACTCTATTTTATTGATAATAAACAGCTTAATAACTAATAATTTTTTATATTCAAAACCAAATTATCATCATAGTTTTCATAAACTCATGGTAGAATCCGACACATCCAAACCCTTAAAAATAAATCCATCAAATCCATTTATTTCTTCATTTCGAGGAATGGATATTTGCGCCGATTCTAGTATTTGGATCAGTGGATCTAAAGGAGTAGTTGTGAGGGGAACAGCCTACACCAGTCTTTCCGAAATCACAAAAGCAAATACACCCACTTTTAGCACTCCAATTCGCAACGTTGCTACTCAATTTAAATCAGTTTCACCTGGAATGAATAAAGATTTTCGAGATATTGTTGCTTGGGATTCTCTCACTGCCCTTTGTATGAGTGCTGGAGATAGTGGAGTATTGATTAAAACTACCGATGGTGGTAAGCACTGGAAATCCGTTTATCACGACAACTCACAGGGAGTATTTTTCGATGATCTGGAATTTGACGTAACTAAAACCAGAGGACTGCTCGCAGGTGATCCTTTAAAGGGCAGAAAAAACCTATATTTCAGAGTTAGTTTCGATTCTGGAAACACCTGGGAAATCATGCCGCAATCTAATTGGAATAAAATCACTCCGCGATTGAATTCCATGTTTGCTGCGAGTGGCTCATCCGTGAAAATTATCAAATTCCATCCATTAGAAATTATCGACAGCACTAATACAGAAAAATATGAATTGGAATTAATTATCGGGGGTGGTGGAGATTCGGGAGCTTGCGTACGCTGGGCACATCTCAAATTCGAGCGCAATTGGCACAATGGGAAGCCTTATATCCATACTTACTATCAATCATTTTTGGATCTTCCACTTTATGATTCCTTACTACCAGGTTATGGAGTCTATGGACTGTCTACTCTCATACATGATGAAGATAATTTTACCGTTTTCGCGGCAGGTGGACATTGGAAATATCCCAACAGAGAAGAAAATAATGCCAGAGTTTTGGAATTCCGAAAACATAAAGATTCTCAAACTTATCAGATTTGGAACAGCCCTTTTAACGGGTTAGCATACAACTCCGGAATTGCAATTGGAATGAACAATGGCCTGACTAAAATGCACTATAGTCAGAAAAATCCGAAGAAAGTGCGAAAATCACGAATCCCAAAAACAGCGGAATATCAAATTATTTCTGTGGGAACGAACGGATTGGTAAAGCAAGATTTCAGCGTTGCATATTCAAATTCTCGTCCTAATTTCACTATAAAGCTGGATGAAAAAGGTCAAAAAATGCTTTTACCTTATAATTTAAACGCCATACGTTTTGATGGAAGGCATTTTTGGATAATTGGTTCTAACGGTCAAATATATTGTATTTAAGAATACAGTAAATCGCTCTAAAACCATCTTTCCATCCGATTTTCTTACCTTCTTCGAAGGTTCTACCGTAATAACTGATTCCAACTTCATAGATCCGAATGTTGGGAACTCGGGCCACTTTGGCCGTTACTTCAGGTTCAAATCCAAAGCGTTTTTCCTTTAGTTTCAACGATTGCACTACTTCTGTTTTGAACATTTTGTAACAAGTTTCCATGTCGGTTAAATTCAAATTGGTAAACATATTACTCAGAAATGTCAGAAACTTGTTCCCAATGCTATGCCAAAAGAAAAGAATTCGGTGAGGATTGCCCCCCATAAATCGACTTCCGTATACTACATCTGCAACACCGCGCACAATAGGATCCAACAGAATATTATATTCGTGCGGATCATATTCTAAATCAGCATCTTGAATAACCGTAATTTCACCAGAAGCCTTAGAAATCCCGGTATGCAATGCTGCACCTTTGCCCTGGTTTTTAGCATGTGCATGTATACTTAAATTCAAACCTGGATTATTGGATTTGTAAGTCTCCAAAACCTGCAATGTTCCGTCTTTAGAACAGTCGTCTACCACAATTACTTCTTTTTGTAAATCTCCAATTAACTGTACTTCTTGAATTTTATCTAAAATAAGATGTATGGTTTTCGCTTCATTGTAAGCAGGTATAACGATGGAGAGTTTTTTCATTTTTTTCTGGGGACGTCAATAAGTTCCACAATTATTTAATCTTACAAAGTAATAACATTCACGGCATAATTTCTACTTTGATCTTTACTGAATTGAGAATAGGAAAACCACTCATTGATTTAAAACTCAATTTTTCATCATCCCCTAAAAGATCCATTTCAAATAACAGATAGGCAAATTATGGAAGAATTTCCACTTCCATTAATCCTGGTACCAAATAACTTTTATTGGTTTTCAACTCCAAACATCGATACCGGCTACGCAATCGCTCCTGTTTAACAAAAACACGACCATCGCCCAAGTTAAATTTAGCACCCATAGGAACTTCTTCTACCAACAATGTGTTATCCTTTTGAATATCAAATTGCTTTAATGTTCTGTATAAATAAGGGTCTGTACAACTACTGGCTTTTGGATTCTTCAAATAACGATCCAATGCAAACATTACCTTTTCGGGAAGTATGTGTGTATGTAAGATGGGCTGTGAAATGGAATGAAACTCTTGCTTCCATTCACCACCATGAGGCATTACCTTGAATCCATTTTTTTCAAAATTGACCAAATGTGCTGCTTCATGTAAGAACGTAACTAAAAAGGCATAGGGATTTAAATCATTATTGATAGATATCCGGTGTGGTTCTCCTTGCCTTGGCGGACGATAATCGCCCAATTTTGTTCTTCTCGGTTTTTTAATATGCAGTTGAATGCCGTATTTCCACAGAATTTCATGCGCATATTCTGCTCCACCATCTGGCAAATATTTTTTCAGTGTGATTAATAATGAATCGTTGCGCGACATGAATTCAATTACAAATAAAGCTTGTTTTTTTCTATTTACTAGGATTCCAATACCATTTGTGCCACCGATAATCCAATCGAAAATGAAGAGGTAGCGGCAGGACTTGGAGCATTTAAAACATGCACAAATTGATTGTTGGACTGAATATAGAAATCATCAATAAGATTTCCGTTTTTATCGCATGCCTGAGCTCGAACACCAGCACCTGCTGGAATCAAGTCACTTTCTTGAATCTCTGGCACTAACTCTTGCAACGCTTTAGTAAATGCTCTTTTCGATATCGAACGATACATTTCACCCAATCCTGTTTTCCAATATTTGAATATCACTTTTTGAAAACCAGGCCAAGTTAAACTGTTCAGAAAATCCCGCAGGGAAAAATCAGATTTCCGATACCCCTCTCTTTTTAAAGCAAAAACCGCATTCGGACCAGCTTCAATCTCACCGGAAATTCTTCGAGTAAAATGGACCCCTAAAAATGGGAAATCAGGATTTGGAACCGGATAAATTAAATTTTTAACCAAATGCGATTTTTTTGAACTGATCTCGTAATACTCTCCTCGAAAAGGAATAATTCTGACATCCAACCTCTCACCGGCAAGTTCTGCTATTCGATCACAATGTAATCCCGCACAATTAACTACACGATCAACAATATATTTTTGACCATTGGCCAATTTTATTTCTATAGAATGTGCATTTATTTGTTTGGTTGTTTGCATTTTGTTAAACCCAACCACTTCTGTTCCCGTAATAATTTGAACCCGTTTATTAGGCTGAAGTACTTTTTGAATGGCGCCCAAAACGTCTTTGTAATTTACAATTCCAGTTTGTGGAACGTAAATGCCTTTTAATCCACTGCAATGAGGTTCCATTTCACGAATTTGTTCAGATTCCAGCCATTTCAAGCCCTTTAAGCCATGCTCCAATCCGCGATGGTATAAATTTTGCAGAGCCGAAAACTGACTCTCACGTGTAGCTACGATTAACTTTCCACATAATTCAAACTTTATTTGGTGTTCAATGCAGAAATCAATCAATAACTGATATCCTTGAAGACAATTTTTTGCCTTCAAGCTTCCTGGTTTATAATAAATTCCCGAATGGATTACTCCGCTATTATTACCTGTTTGATGTAACCCCAATTCGTTTTCTTTTTCGAAGATCAAAATACTGATATCCGGATTCAATCGCTGTAAATAGAAAGCTGTGGCCATTCCAACTATCCCACCACCGATGATTCCTACGGATTTTAATTCCATCGAAACAAAAGTAAATCTAATTAACCTAAGTACAAATTGCAAGAGCTAACAGCCTTACATTTGAAACTCTATAAATTCCAAAATCATTTCACTTTGCACTTTCTAAGTACAAATTCCAAGAGCTAACATCCTTACATTTGGAACTCTATAAATTCCAAAATCTTTGCACTTTGAACTTTCTAAGTACAAATTCCAAGAGCTAACAGCCTTACAATTGGAACTCAATAAATTCCAAAATCCTTGCACTTTGAACTTTCTAAGTACAAATTGCAACTCCGATCTTACATTTTGAACAAATACCATTTCGACAAAAATCATTCACCTGATGTATAATTGCTTGGGAATCAAAGGCGGAATTCACAGGTCTAAAATAAGACGAGTAACTGCGCACCAATCGATTGTCTTCTGGTGGAAGCTCTTTCAGAAAACTCAAATATTGTTTCATATCAACAGAACCAATTTCCCGATGTTTTGAATATGCTAATTGTAACGGAATAATGGCATTGGCAATAACTTTTGAAGCGTGTTGTTCATTCAGACCCAGCCTAGAACCTAAATAACTAAAATGAGGTGAATCAATCATAAAGCGCTCAATAGAACACCATGAACGATCTACTAAAACATCAGACAACTGACCATCTAAACCATGTAACCATACAAAATACTGAATCAGTCGATTCTGCACCCATCCGCGTGGTCTAATTTTTCCAAAATACCAAGAAATATCAAGTGATTCAATTTGAAATTTATTCCTTAAAAACTTCATTTGATCTTCAAATTGCTCTGAAACAATTAACTCTGAACCTTTCCGCTCAAATCCTCCCAAAATCCATGCATATGCGAGCAACTCCTTCAAAGGGCTGCGTTTAACAAAGGTAATCGGAATTGAATGAAGCAATCTTTCAGCTGCCATCCTATTTTGATTGTCAACCCAATATTTGCCTATATATACAAATGCCAAAGTCTCCCAATCATTTCTAAAGTTTTTGGACATTTGCTCAACTTCTAAAATCTTAGATTGTATCCTGTTTAATACCACATTTCTAAATTGTTCCTCAACCACAGAGGTCCATCTTACTTCATCCTTAATAATGGAATTTCCTTCGCATTTTAGAATTTTCTCATGTATCTGAGGATGTAATACGGAAGAAACAGATTGTTGCATTTTTTGCAAATCTTTTTCATAGAAATAGTCTGACAACTGTAAAACGGGAATGGTATTTCCATTAAACGTAGTGATTTCATGATCATGAGTCCATACTACATGGAGAATCACATTATTGTACTTTTCATCGGCGGAATGGCCGTGTTTTTCCCAATCCGAAGTACACCAATGAAACTCAACATCACCTGCAAATAACAACGAATCTATTTGAAGCTGAACACCTGAAAAATCAGGGCCCTGAAGCCGATTCCACAATCCATATTTTCGAATTTGAATGGTTTGACCACTAACCGTTTTTAGGGGCAAATTCCCTATTCTATTAACATCCCAAAAACGTTGTAAAACATCTTCTGAAATCACTAATTTCCTTTTCATACAAGAAATTAGCAAATCAAAACGACATTTTCAAAAGTGCCTATCGAACAACTTGTGTTTCTAAAGTGGTGTGTTGAACTCGATAATTTTTAAGAATAGATCGTATCTTAGATTTAATAACTTCAATTTCACCGACATCTGTAGAATTAACATTAACAGTCGCTGTAAATGCATTTCGGGTGGTGCTAATTGCCCAAATATGAAGATTTTCAATTGACAAAACCCCTGATACTTGATTCAACTCCTGTTCGATTTTTAGGATATCCAAGCCTTCCGGCACTCCGTCTAAACTTAATCGCATGGTACTTTTAAATAGATTAAACGTCCCCCAAAGAATCACAAAACAAATGCCTAATCCCAAAACTGGATCTACCCAATCGGGACCGCCATTTACCATAATTACCCCTCCGATTACAACCGCTATACTCACTAATGCGTCTGCCGCCATATGCAAGAATGCAGCTCGATTATTGAGTTCATTGCTTTTCATAAAGAGTAGTGCGGTAAGCGTATTTATAACTACACCAATACCAGCTACTAACATTACAACATTTCCATCGGGATGATGGGGATCTTGAAAACGATTTATAGCTTCAGAACCCATAGAATATACCGCGAGGAACAACAATACACAATTAGCTAAGGAAGCCAGAATCGTACCTTTGCTATAGCCATAAGTATAGTTTTTTGTGGGTTGTTTTGTGGCCATTTGAAAAGCAAACCAACTGATCATTAATCCACCCACATCACTTAAATTATGCCATGCATCCGCTAACAAAGAGATTGAGTTAATAGACCATCCATAGAATAGCTCTACAATTACAAAAATAAAATTCAATAAAATTCCCAGTAGGAATTTCTTCCCCATTTCTAAATGGTGGTCGTGGTGATCGTGATTATGCATTAAAGTCCTAGAACTGACTCTTCTGGTCTTTTACCATCAAGAAGCATTTCAGGATTTTCCAATAGGTTTTTAACGCGAACCAAGAAACTCACACTTTCTCTACCATCGATGATTCTGTGATCGTAACTTAGTGCTAAGTACATCATCGGACGTATAACTATTTGTCCATTTTCAACCACAGGTCTTTCAACGATATTGTGCATTCCTAAAATACCACTTTGGGGAGGATTAATAATGGGTGTACTCATCATTGATCCAAACACTCCGCCATTGGTAATGGTAAAAGTACCACCGGTCATTTCGTCGATGGTTAGTTTATTATCTCTCGCTTTTGTAGCCAAACGCTTAACTTCACTTTCAATTTCTGCAAGTGATAGATTTTCTGCACTGCGAATAACGGGTACCACTAAACCTTTTGGAGCACTAACGGCAATAGAAATATCACAATAGTCGTGATAAACAATTTCTTCACCTTCGATACTCGCATTAACTGCTGGCCAATCTTTTAAAGCAATGCAAACGGCACGGGTAAAAAAGCTCATAAAGCCTAAACCCACACCAAATTTCTCTTCGAATTTCTTTTTATAAACACCACGTAAATCCATGATGGGCTTCATGTTCACCTCATTAAATGTGGTTAACATGGCTGTTTCATTTTTAGCGGCTACTAATCTACGAGAAACCGTTTTACGAAGGTTTGTCATCTTTTCACGACGAGCTTCGCGACTTCCGGTACCTCCTACTTGTTTTACACCCCCAAGTTTTACGATAGCTTCCAACGCATCTAGCTTGGTGATTTTACCGTTTGATCCAGAACCTTGAACCAAAGAAGGATTCACATTGTATTCTTGCAAAAGTTGCAGTGCAACTGGCGAAATGGATAAATCTGAAGGAACTTCTAGATTCTTTTTTTCGGGGGATGGTGATTCAGTTTTAGGGGAATCCGCACTCTTCTTTTCCACTTGTGCCGTGGGAGCAGCCGCAGGAGCAACAGCTGATGGAGCTGCAGATTCAGACATTCCTTCAGGTCTTGCAGCTTCGGTATTAATAAGTGCAATTACTGTATTCACAGCGATGGTATCGCCTTCATTACCGATCAATTTCTCAATTATCCCAGCTTTCTCGGCATTCACTTCAAATGTGGCTTTATCACTCTCAAATTCAGCGATTGGGGCATCCATTTCAACCCAATCTCCTTCTTTTACTAACCAATTTGATATGGTAACTTCACTTACTGATTCGCCGGGTGCGGGGACAATTATTTCTAAGGCCATTTCCTAAGGATTTTAATTTACGCAAAGTTAATCAAATTTCAATGTATCTCCACATTGCTAATACGTGTATTCGTTAAATTGAATGGAATAAGCGAAAAAATCAAATAAAAATGGGTTCGGTGAGGTTACAGCCTACTATTCAGTATTCAGGATCATCTATATTATCGCATCCAGTCTCCGCAAAGCTGCACAGATGATAATTTGGAACAAAAACTTTTCAATGCTACTTTTAATATAGCCGGCAACTTTAGATTTTGGACATTAATATCCCAAACGACACATACAAGTTCTAATGATATTCAAAATCTACAAAAAACAAAAAATCCTCAACTGTATGCACAACTGAGGATTTTGAGATTTTATATGTTTAGACTTTATTTCTCTAATCTAAAGCCAACCTTTACTATTAGAATGCAGGAGTAATCGTGCCTTTATTCTCTTTCTTCTTTTTAAAAGAAAAACCAGTAATATCGTAACTAACTCCTAAATGAGCTTGATAGTACCAATCGTTTAACCCATTGGTAGAGCGTGGAGCGTTTGGAGCGACAGCTTGATTAGCAATAGTAATTTGATTTACATCCATAGGTTTATACCAATCCTCAATTTGAACATTCTCCCTTAATTTTTGTATATCACCGCCATACCATACACCAGGACCAAAATCATCTAAATAATCTGTAGAAGTGTAAACTGCCTTAACTTCACCTTTAAATGACCATTTTTTCATTCTGTATGACAATGAAAACGAAGTACCAATATTAAGGGCAATAGAATTGTATGCCTCACCTCCAGGTAAGAAATTTTGGCCTTCAGATCCAACTTTCCTTAAATTGTACATATGATCTCTGTATAATCTACGTCTAAATGCAAAATAATTTTCATCGCTACTTTGCTCTGTAAATGTAAATCTATAGGGAGTAAAATACATCAAACCAGCACTTAAACCTAAAGATGGAACCCAAACACCTTTTTTACCGGGTTTAATTTGATTTTTCACTAAATGCCACATACCTTCACCTTCCAAGATAAACATTCGTGTATAGAAATTAACAGGCCAAGTGAATTTATACACATTAATTGGATCATAATTCGAATTAATGGAAACTGGAATTTTCCCTCCAGCAAGTACACCAGGGGCGTATATATTATGCATGGAAATTGAACTGTAATAACCATTTACTTTTGCAGAGAATCGCTGATTAAAATTGTATTGAGCATACAATCCACGGCTGTATTCTATCGTTGATACAACAGGAATATCCTTTACCAAAAACATTTTCTTTAATGCATCTGGTGCGGATTTAAAATCCTTAGTGGTTTTGTGCTTGATATCTCCACCACCATAAATAGATCCTCCACCCCACAAACCTACTTCCCATGTTTTTTGAGGAACTAATATTTCCCCTTTCTTTTTAATAACGGGTAATGTTAGATACTTATCTAAAACCAAATGAGTTGCGTAGAATTTCTCTTCATCGTTTTTCTTACGCAGATAATCGTAATATTCACCGGTATCGATTTTGGTTACATAAATATTGGATACTTCAGAGGCCAAAACACTCGGAATTCTAACTTTAGTACCATCGTTTGTTAAACCCCATTGCGGCAATCCTTGAATATAATGATACATTTGGGTATCTCCTATTTTAACTAAATTAAACTCAACCAAGCGATCTTGACTATCTCGTAATTCCACAAGTTGTGATGCACCCATAGGGACTGCTTTTACAGTTCCAAATTGATGTCCCACGTTAGTCAAGTAATTACTAACACCAAATAGATTAAAATCGGTAGCTATCTCTGCACGTACCAATGGAATTCTAGGATCTTTTAACTGATCATATATAAGACGAGTTCCATCGTTAACGTATAACTTCTCAATGGAGGTAGATTGTTTTGAATTTCCGGAAACAGCTATTCCCAATGGAGTATTTCCCGCGAAGTTTCTCTGTAATAAAACACTTCCAATACGTGAAGAAGAAACGGATGATCCATATCCATTTTCGAAATTAAACGTTAAAATCCCAAAAGATTCATCCGAACCTGCAATATAGTTATCTGCAAAACGCAATTGATCTAAATTATAAATCAATCCCTCTGAATTGAAAGACTCCAATAAAACGCCGGAAGTATTATTAACCACATTCAAACCATCTATACTGAAAAAAGTTCGATTTTCTTCCTTACTTAAATCAATAGTTGGATTTCCAACGTATAAAACGGGCTCACCCGAAACAGAGTTTTTAATGGTCACTTTTTTCAATTGTACCGTTTTGCGATACCAAAATGGATCAAAGCGCAAAGGCTGAATCAATCCATCAAATTTTACATGATTGATTATAATTTGACCTTTTTGATCCCATCCATTAATTTGAATACCTCTTCCTGGATTTTGGGGATCTTTGGACACGATAACAACAGGTGATTCTTCTGAACCTTGTATTTCCAAACCACCCTCTACGCTTAATATGGCACCGGGTTCAAACACTAAAGTAGAACCAGCAGGAATTTTAAATACTTCACCACCTGAAACCACTTTAGTCCCAGAAATGGTTATGCTATTCTGAGCCATTGCAGAAATAGATATTCCCAAAAACAATAGGGTTAATGCAATATTTTTAAATTTCAATTTCATCATTTTAAATAACTTCAATTAACAACGGTTCTTTTAAAATCATTGAGCCTGAATTGGTACTCAATTTGATTCTTTTAACTTGAATAAATCTTACTTTTGACACTTGAACATTTTCCATTCCAATACTTTCAGAATAGAACTTTTGATCCCTTAATCCTTCACCAATAAATCGAACATCAATGTCATCCACTTTATATAGAATGTCATTGTACAACGGATGAAAAATTTTAAGTTTTAACTTCCCTTCTGATAATAATTGCTTCGCGCTAATTTTGTTATTGGCTGTTTGACTAGCTACTACTACCGGTTGTGGTGTAGGATAAACAAAAACTGAATCTTCCAAATACAAAGCTCCAGCACTACTTTCAAGTTTCAATACATTCCATCCTGGTTTTGTCGGTTTAAATTCAATTTTGCCATTTGACACGCGAACTTGTTCCCAATCACCTCCAACCAACTTATATTTACTACCTTCAGTGATTGCCTTTGAAGTAATTTGAGATGGTTTTCCTTGAAAGAAGTATTGAATTTTTTTATCATTCGAAGACCCATTAGAACCGGAAATTGTCATTGGCAAAACCTTCACCTCGAAACTTTCGTCGGATTTATCCATACCAGTTGCTGTTAGCTTGTATGTACCTACCCGTTGAGGGATAAAGTAAACTGTATCTCCTACTTTTTTAAACTCTGAAGTTGAATTTTTTCCGTACAAAAGTTCAAATTTCTCAACATAACCAGCATTCAATACTAATAGTGCTGTATCTCCCAGATAAATTTCGTTAATATTAAACGCCAATTCTACCAAATTATTTGTAGCTGGCTTTGCAACACCCAAGGATCCATGCAATAAATGACATCGTACTAAAATCTCATTTATCAATAGTTGTGCAACCGAACCTGGAACGTTCTTAAACTTCCATTCCATCCACTTTTTAAACTCACCCGTTGAAAGTCCATTATTTAAATCCTCTTTAAATAATTGTTCGTACTTAGATTTTACCTTAGAATTTAAAGATTGTTTATAGTAATTATTGAGTTCATATAGAACAGCAAATAGCTGCGCACCCTTCTTTTGATTGATAAAAAACTCATCTGTGGTTTTATATCCAGTTGGGTCTTTTTGAATTTTGCTTAATGTAATAAATTCAGTTTGAAGTCGTTCCACTTCTTTAATCGTATTTGAAAGTTGGACATCCGAAATTTCGTCGTCAGCAGATACTTTCATAAAGTCTGCAGAGAGTTTTGCATTTACTCTAAGCCAATCTACGGGAATTTGTAAGAGTGTTAATGTGATAAACAGCAAATACAATATACTAACCAATTGGTATCGTAGATTCTTCGATTTGGATATTTTTACGTACTGTGCCATTACTTCACAAAAATTATAGGTCTACCCATATTAGTTAATCCTTTTTCTTTACCTATCACCCGAATTTCATCAAACACGATGGTACTACCTGATGCAGCCTTAGATTCAAGAGCTTTTAACTCATTTCGAAGGAATCTAGTTGCACTTTTTAAAGACTTTTTATTTCCATTTGGTTCAACCACCGTCATTCTAAATCCAACAACTTGCCAAAATGTATTGGTAGATTCCAAGCGATAAGCTTGGGTAATATTGGAATTATTTCCAGCAATATCCTG
>JACCDU010110770.1_pt1 | contig 50473 bp, 63 predicted proteins | sample 7446081 | NCBI WGS metagenome assembly JACCDU01 (sample SAMN15323447, study PRJNA562643) | freshwater metagenome | isolation source: river surface water | place: USA:Blue River Watershed | collected 2017-08-17 | reverse complement strand
TTTCAATGGCATCAATTGAAAAGCTGCGCAAATTTTCTCGCATATGGCACCAAGCATCTAGATACCAGTTATCGCGGTAATGCACTAAGCGCAATGGCGAAACTTCGCGCTCGGCTGTGACGCTGTTGTGCCGATTCCGGTGAAGGATGTTGATGCGCTTGCCGGTCATGGTCGCAGCAGCAATGCTTTCAAAAAGCTTAGGCGGCAAAGTACGCTTCTTTGATTGGAGCAAAAGAATTTTCTTGCCAAAGCTTTGAGTGGCTAAGCCGAGTTCGGTCAGAAGCAGCAATAGTCGGTTTTGAATGGGCTTAAGCGTAGCTGCCAAAACCGTGGGTTCAAGTTGGGACAAGAGATGCTGCAAAGACAGTAAAGCCAAAAGCTCATCATGGCTGAACCATAAGCCAGGCAGCTCATTGACCGTATGGCTTGGGTCAATGCGGTAACCACCTAATGCCCTGTCGAAAACAATGGGCACGTTCAATTGATCACGAAGTTTTGCAAGGTCTCGTTTGAAAGTGGCCGGAGAAATTTCTAACTCAGCTTGCAGGTCGACTGCAGAAATAACTGTGCGCCTGTTGAACAAGCTTTTGTAGCGATATAGGCGTGCAACTTCGCTCAAAATTTTTCTCCTCGTATTTTTATGATCGGATTGGTTGCAAGCATCATTTCATTTGACAGGCTCATCCTGTAAGCCTGTTGATCTTGAGTTTTACGATGCTGGCTGTATGCGCAAACAGCCGCACAAGCTCACCTCGTGAGCTTCAAACACCAAATTACTTCTACTGGCTCATCTCATGAGCGACTGCGCCATCAGAAACTCCAAAAAGACTGGGTTAATTAACAGCTTGAGGGGCTCTTGTGTTGAGCTTCGTAAAGTAAAAAATTCTCTTTCACTCTGAATGTAGTGTTGCATACAGAGCTCTCTGATTTATCAAAGGCAAAAAGAATGGTGTCTCTTTCCCGCATGAGAAATAAACAATGGATGAGTGATGCATTAGCAGCCAACTTGTCATCGTCAGTCTTGGTTGCTGTCATGGCTGTCGCCTTATCCGGCTGCGCTGTCCAATCCCCACCCGTCACACCCGTGGAGGCACCACAGCCAATAGCATTGCAAAAGGCAGCACAGCAAGCCGTTTTGGCGGCGGCACCTCAGATCCCGACACTGAAGCGCAAAATTGCTTTGGGTCGCATCAGCAATGAGACAAGCTACGGTCAATCTTTGCTTCGAGACAACAGCGGTGACCCGCTCGGAAAGCAAGTCACAGATTTGATGAGCAAAGCTTTGACTTCATCCGGCGCTTACTTGGTCTTTGAACGGCCTGACATTGGACGCATTCAGGCTGAGGGAAGACTGACCGATACACGCCTGAACTTAGTTGGCGTGGACGCTTTGATTATTGGATCACTGACAGAGTTTGGACGTAAAACCGTTGGGGCCACTGGCTTCGTATCTTCAAGCAAAAAACAAGTTGCATTTGCCAAAGTGGACATCCGCGTCGTTGAAGTTAATACGGGCCACGTTTTCTTTGCCACATCAGGCGCTGGCGAGGCTTCTACAGAGACAGCTTCTACATTTGGCTTTGGCTCGCAAGCCAGCTATGACGGCACTTTGAACGATACAGCCATTCGCCAAGCTGTCAGTGAGGCGATCAATCGCTTGTCGCAAGAGATGAGCACTCGCCCTTGGCAAACCAGCATTTTGAAACTTGATGGCGATCAGCTGTTTATAGGGGGTGGCCGTTTGCAGGGCATCAAACCAGGGATGCAGTTCAGTGTTCACACACTGGGCGAACAAGTGAAGTCTGCTCAAACGGGCTCCATGGTGACCCTACCCGGTCGCATGGTCGCAAGCATTCGTGTTGACAGCCTATTTGGCGACAACGAACTTAACGAAGGTTCTGCAGCCACAGTGACATCAGGCTCATTGGCCGGATTTCAAGCCAATCAATTGACCGTTCGTTTTGATGGAGCCAAGTGATGACCAATAAGCCTTTTTTCAAAGAACTCATTAGCACGAAACTCGTGCGAGCCTCAATGACTGCAACGCTGCTCGCAAGCTTGCCTGTACTTGGCGTTATTGGATGCACCCAAATGCCAACAGAAAAACAAAGTGTGTCGGACATGCGGCCGCAAATTTCATTCAAAACCTCAGACACACAAAAGCATACGGCGCGTGTTTTTGTTGATGGGCTGGATATGGGCTCATTAGGCACTTACCTAGACGGCGCATCAGCCCTGCGAATCGTTTCGGGAACACATCAAGTGAGAGTAGTGCATGGCACACAGGTGCTCCTTGACGAAAAGTTTTATGCCGGTGACGGCGTCAATCGCACATTCACCATTCAATGAGGCAGCCGATGATTTCAAGAATTCTTTTGATACCTTCTTTGGTGAGCGTTGCGCTTTTAACCGGTTGCGCCGCTCCTGGGCTGTACCAATGGGGTGGCTACGATCAAGCACTCTACGCTGGCTACAAAGACACTACAAAAATGGAAGCACTTCGTACCAAACTTGAAGCGCACGTAGGGGAGATGGAAAAATCAAAAACAAAAGTTGCTCCTGGTCTCTATGCTGAACTGGGCACGCTTTATCTTCAAGCTGGCTCATCTCAAAAGGCCATCGATTACTACAACAAAGAACGTAACAGTTGGCCTGAAAGCCAAGTGTTGATGACCTCATTGATTCAAAACCTTGAACGCAGACAAGCTGCGCAGACCGGGAACAAGCCATGACCAAAACAACATCGTCCCGTTTCAATGTGCTTTACCTAATGGCCTTGAGCGCCGGCCTTTTGTCACTGACCGGATGTGTGACCCAGCCCACCAAGGTAGATCAAAGTGCATTGTTGGCTGCTGCACCTCGCTCGATCTTGGTGGTGCCCACAATTAACCGCTCACTGGACGTGGATGCGCCGAACTATGTATTGGCGGCCCTTCCCATCCCGATTGCAGAAAAAGGCTACTACGTTTTCCCAGTCAACACCACCAAGTTTGTTCTCGAACAAGAGGGCTTTTACGAGGGTGAACGCATACACCAGCAGCCTCCAGAATCATTGGCAAAGCTTTTTGGCTCTGACGCGATTTTGTATGTGGCCATCAAACAGTGGGATGCTAAATTTGCAGTGTTTACAACAGTAGTAACCGTTGATTTCGACTACCGATTGGTGAGTAAAGATGGCGTTGAATTGTGGCGAGAAAACAAGCGGATGCAGTATCAGCCACAAAACAACAATAACGCAGGATCACCGATGGCGCTTCTGTTGACGGCCGTCATAAACGCAGCAGTTACTCGAGCTGCTCCAAACTACATGCCCTTGACCCAGCAAGCGAATCAAGAAGTATTTGTCTTGGGACCCAATGCTTTGCCAAATGGACCATACCGAGTGGCAGACCCGGTCAAAAAATAAGTGCCTTTCTGAGCACGGTATGTTCTTCACCCAAGCATACGCCGCAAGCTAGAGAAAAACTGTTCCGACTGAAGACGCTCACTGTTGGTCTCATCCGCCACACGCTGGGCGAGTGCTGCATCCACAGGTTTCAGCATTGCACCGGTCGAGGCTGCCAGCACTTGAGCTTGGCATGCGCGCTCCAAGTAATAAAGGTCATCGTAGGCGTAGTCGACGCGTTCACCGCAAACAATGACACCATAGTTGCCAAGGAAGTGAGCTACTCCACGATTCGCATGTCACGGCGCTTGGGTTCCAAAGATGAGATGGCCTACGAGGGAGACGAGACCCATATCAGCGAGTCGGTCATGCCGTCTTACTTGCGTGCGAAGTTCATTGAGGGCAAGGGGATGCAGCAGGGCTGAGTCAGTCACGAGCTGACTTAGACTGTGATCCATGACCAACAAAACAAAACCTAGACGCGGCTTTTGGAAGTTGGCCATTGGCTTGACGATAGTCCTTTTTCTGGGCTATGGGCTCATCATCGAACCGCGCAGGGTAGTAGTAACCCAATTGCAAAAGCAAGTGGGTTTGAAGGGCGCGACATTCAAAATCGTCCAACTGTCAGACCTGCACCTCGCTGGTATGGGGACTACGGAAGAAGCCACCTTGAATCACATCAAGGCACTGAAACCCGATTTGATTTTGCTATCAGGTGACGTGATCGATGACCGCAAAAACCTTCCCGAACTCGATGCATTTTTAAAAACGATGCCAGCCGTCATCAAAGTGGCAACACTGGGCAATTGGGAGCATTGGTCAGGCACTGACCTGAAGCAGTTGTCAGCCTTGTACAAGCGTCACCAAGTGCGACTGCTGGTTAATCAATGCTTGCCCCTAGTAGTTAATGGTGTCCACTTTAGTGTGGCGGGATTGGATGACTACACGGCAGGAGAACCCGATTTGATCCGAACACTCCAGCAATGTACAAAGGAAGCGCCAATCATCATGACGCAGCATTCCCCCGGTCTTTTTGACGAGGCTCCCTCACCCGAGTTGGGCCAAATTGTTTACAGCTTGTCGGGGCACACTCACGGCGGCCAATTGGCAATGGGTAAACATGCGTTTTTCACACCCAGAGGCAGCGGGCGGTATGTGGCAGGTAGCTACCAGACGGCTTGGGGTGATTTGTACGTTTCAAGGGGGATCGGCACCTCGGTGATACCTCTTCGTATCGGTGCTCGGCCGGAGATTGTGTTGCTGGAATTGAAGTGATAAACTAAAAGCATTGGATCAAACCAATCGCCCAATTTAAGAACTTGCGGGGGCGCTAAATCCGCTAAACGTCTCCAGCACTCCTGGCCTTGCGTGCAGAAACGGACGTTTTCTCTGTAGCAAGGCGCAGGAGTTTTTTTATGTTTGATCGCTTTTCTGGTCTTCGTTGCCGCCCTGGTGAACTGGCCGTCATCGTCCGAGACGAGCCCGAATGCCGGGACAACATCGGGCAAATCGTTCGCGTCCTTCGCGAGTGCACAGATTTTCCTGATGAATTGGGTTTTAACTGGCTTATTGAACCACTGTCCAGTCAGCCATCTCCTGTCTTGGTCGGCGTTCCGGGCCATGCCCAATGCACAGTCGTTTATGACAACGCCAACCGGGCTCATTACGACGGGTGGCTCAGGCCGCTTTTAGATACACAGTCCCCAGACGAAATGACCTTGCTTGCTCCCGTACCCAGCAAATCCACAGCACCTGTTGAGGATCACCTCTGCATGATCTGAATGGCCACAGCAGGCTCATTCCTTGAGCCTGTTGTAAGTCAACATTTCCTCTGTGTGCAAATAGCACACGTCGCCGATTTATGACCACTTGCAGTGGCGACTCACAAATCACTGCTAAAGCGTCGCCCTCGCGCTTTGAGCCCCCGCGAGTTCTGGCGATGCCGGAACTGCATGGGGCGCAAGGATCTTGAAATGTCTACACACACCACCCTTTTTAACAATGGCGACTTCAGCCTGCATGCCCGGCTTTCCGCGGTAAGTTCACCTGAAGGCGGCTACGCGTTGACCCTCACCAGCCAGCGCCAAGAATCGCGCAACCCGCACGAAGAGCAGGTCAGGTTTTTCGCTTGTCTGGAGCGCGAAGGCCTGCAAGCGCTGGCGGACCTGATTGAGCAAGCTCTGCAAACACCACGCGATGGAGTGTCCGCATGAGTTACTTCACCCACATCGATCTCAAGTACCGCCCAAACAGCTACTTTTGGGCCCGCGAGCATGGCATCCCTCTGGTGTCTGACATCAAAGGGGCCGAGCGACGCAAACTTTATTCAGGCGCATTGCAAGCAGGCGTCCCCGAATGGGTCGACTCCGCATTGCTGCAACATGCACTACCCAATGAACATCGTCAGGCGCAAGGGCGTATTCACCCGGCTTACATGGGGGGTGAATACTTACCCAACAACCGGACTGGTGAGGTGGAAATTGCCCGCATCACCATCGCATCCACCACCCAGGACGTGACCTGCATCTATGCCCGCCCCGTGGGCCAACGCATTCACTACCGGGTCGTGGACGAATACAGCGGTGACACACTTGAGGGCCGGGGTCACCGTACCAGCCTCAAGCCTTTGACGCTGAAACAGCTGACCGACTTTTTCTTGAAGAGCTGGAACCTGCTCAGTTGCCTAGACGCCAACTTTGAAAGCGATGCTTATCCGCGCGACGAAGTGCATGACTTCATCGTGGATGCCTCAAGCAGTTTTTACGCCGAATTCGGCTCACTCATTCATGCCCATGTGGATGAGTGGCTTGACCAGGTATCACCCCTTCAGGATGACGAACAAGAAAAGTCCCATGACTGATACCATTTTCACAACCTCAAGGACACCCATGCTGACCGAACGATTTGCACAGGCCCTGGCTTTGGCCATTGAAGCCCACGATGGCCAAAAACGAAAAGGCACTGACATTCCCTACATCTCGCACCCCATGGCAGTGGCAGCCATCGCTTTGGAGTACGGGGCAGACGAAGAACAGGCCATGGCCGCGTTACTGCATGACGCAGTAGAAGACGGTGGTGCGCCCTTCGCGCATCGCATCCGTACCCAGTTTGGCGATCGTGTGGCCGATATCGTTGAAGGCTGCACAGACGGAGTGCCTGATGCCAGCGGGCAAAAGGAAGACTGGAAGCCACGCAAAACGCGCTACTTGGACCATCTGCAGCAAGCCAGCGCAGATGTGTTGCTGGTCAGTGGATCTGACAAGCTACACAACGCCCGAGCCATCGTCAGTGATTTGCAGCGGATCGGAAGAGCCGTGTTTGATCGCTTTTCTGCCAGTCAGTCCGATACCCTCTGGTATTACGATGAACTCGCCAAAATTCACACCAAAAAAGACACCTCGGTCGCGCAAGCGCTTAACCAGACGGTGGGGCGCATGAAAGAGTTGGCTGGCTGAACATGCTTGGTACCATCATCGGCGACATCATCGGTTCGGCCTACGAGTTCAGCAACTTCAAAGGCAAAAATTTCACTCCGCTGTTCCACCCAAAGGCCCGCTTCACCGATGACACGGTATGCACCGTCGCAGTGGCGGACGCCTTGACGCAAGGCGTTGACCCACAAGCAACCCTCATCGAGTGGTGCCGCCGGTATGCAGAAAACGGTGGCTGGGGCAAACGTTTCGCCGAATGGTTCATGGATAACAACCCGCAGCCCTACGGCAGCTGGGGCAATGGTGCAGCCATGCGCATTGCCCCTGTGGGATTGCTGGCCAGCACCGAAGCGGAAGTGATTGGCTGGTCTGATACCGTGACCGCCATCACCCACAACCACCCTGACGCCATGAACTCGGCGCAAGCGGTAGCGCTTGCCATATTTTGGGCAAGGAAAAAAACCAATGCTCCAGAGATTGGCCGACGTCTAACTGAGCGTTTCGGCTACCCGCTGCACATGACACCGGACGACATCAGCCCCACTTACAAGCGCACAGAAAAAGCCATCGATTCGGTGCCACAAGCCATTTGCTGCGCGCTGCATTCGACCAGTTTTGAAGACGCCATCCGCAATGCCGTCTCCTTGGGGGGTGACAGTGACACCATTGCTGCGATTGCAGGCGGCATTGCAGAAGCCCTGCACGGAATTCCTGATGACATCGCGGCGCAGACTTGGGCACACTTGCCGAAAGACATGCAAGCAGTAATCAGTGCGCTTTACATGGGGGTTGAAAAATACTAAATGTCCTCAGCGGACAAGAAGGTTCCGTTGGAAATACTGCTCGAATTCAAACAATCCTCACTTCGAAACAAACTTTCTGCAAAGCAATGCCCTTTCAACCAACTTCATAACGACACATGCCGTCTTGGATCCCCAAAAAAATCATCTCTGGCGGTCAGACGGGCGTAGATCGCGCTGCACTCGATTGGGCTATTTCGCGGGTGATAGACCATGGTGGATGGTGCCCTCGTGGCCGGCTTGCCCAAGATGGTTGCCTGCCAAGTCGGTATCTTTTGCGGGAAACGCTGTCCTCTGGGTACAGTCAGCGAACGCGTCTGAATATTGAAGAAGCTGATGCAACGCTGCTTGTACACTTTGGCCCGCTCATGGGTGGGTCTGGACTTACGCAACGCTTGGCCTTCAAGCTGGCCAAACCGTTGGCCCTTTTTGACGCGAGCCAACCATGGTCTGGTCAAATTGTAAGTATGCAAACATGGCTCAGCAGCAATTCAAGTCACGTTTTGAATATTGCAGGACCCAGTGCACAACGCCATCCCGGCATCTATGAAACAACGCTCAAAGTTTTGGATCAACTTTTCAGCAAAAGAACATGAATGAAACAATGCCCCCCGAGCTCATCCAAGCCTTCACCGAAACGGATTACATCGTCCACCATGAGCCCCCATTCACGATGAACATCGGCAAGCCTTGCGAAGAGCTAAAAAAGCTGATGGCCAACCGCAACGCCCTTGGAGCAGCATTCATCACCGCTTGGAATCCATTCAGTCAGAAACTGAGCACCATCAAAAATTTAGAGCGTCAGCAAGAGCTCAAAGAAATCCTCAAAAACCGTGGATTGACCTACTTTGAGGGAATAGGCCAGCACCCCAGCAACAATTGGCCTGGCGAGCCCAGCGTATTGGTCTTGGACATAAACCGAGAAGCCGCCAAGGTACTTGCCGGTCACTTCGAACAACATGCCTTTGTCTGGACAGATAAAACGGCTATACCCGAACTCGTACAACCCTAAAAAAAAACGCACCCGAGGGTGCGTAAATGCTGCCCTGTGTCAGGGAGGACAACCACATTGTGGGGGCAGCGCACATATATTAACAAAATCAGCGCGCATTAACAGTCTTTAAAGCCATCGCGTATTCCTTTGAAAAGTCAGCCCCCAGATCCGCGCTGGGGTCGATTTGCTGGAAGGCCGCGTACATGATCGCTAGCAGGTGCAGGCCTGAGAAATCGCCGGGCAGGTTTTTCAGCTTGTACTGTTTTGCCGGGTTATTGATGTCCAAGCCCGAGCGGCCCAGCATGGCCACTTCAACGCCAATGGTCCGCATCTTCGCGGGGCCGACTTTGGAGAACGTCTTGAGCGCACTCACACCGACCTAACTGAAATGAAGCGCTCAGTTCTGGGAGCGCTTGGCACTTTTGCGCCAATCCCATGGAGGTGTTGGTTCCTTATCGCGCCAGAGACCCCGTTTTTCATCGCGCGCGACATCCTCCGCTGACGCATAACTCGCGCGATCTTCAGGTGTCTGCTCCCGCGCATAGGCTTTGTAGTGCCAAGCCATACCGCGGTTGATCTGAATCAGGTTGAGATCAGTGCCATCAAGCAAGACCTTGCCCACCACTCGCCCATAGCGATCACGCTTGTGAGTCTGAACTTGCACATTGCGGTTGTAGGCCAGATCACTGAGCGACTGCTTTGATCGTTGCCCAAAGGGCTGGGCCTTCTCGGGTGCGTCAATGCCATCCAGTCTGATCTTGTGCTGCTGCTTACTTGCATCCAGAACAGTGAGCGTGTCCCCGTCTGCCACGCCCACGACACGGCCGCTGATCGTGTCTGCGATGGCCGAGCCGAGTAATAGCCCCAACAATAGAACTACAGAAGGAACTACTCGTAGAGAACGGGTGACCATGGATGATCCTCGATCATTTCGCTGTGTCATGGCTTGCATGCCCCGTAACCGGCAGCCCACAAATATGCAAATTTGTCTTGCACCATGTGTGCGCTTATGGCCCGTTTCAATTGTGTACACCTTGATTTCCCTCGGTATCTAGCGCTGAAGCAATTCATCCAGCAATGGGCCCACATAGTCAACGCCCAAGTTATGGCCACGTCCTTGTGCGACCACAACAGGTATCCCCGTCAGCTGGCCAAAGCTCACCACATTGGCGGGGATGCTCTGCCAGTCGTTTTCACCCACATGGATCTCGCAATGTTTGGGCGCAGGAAATCGGCCTGCTTTCGCCAATTCTTTGAGTCTGGCCGGTTTCGGAGGACTGAACGTCGTGCGTGTTTCCTCGCTTTCGAAATCACCAACAATCGGGGACAACAAAAGCACACGCCCGACAAAAGGCTCCATCTGGGATTGCGCGTGGAGGAACAGGTAACCACCAAATGAGTTACACAATACCCGCGCATCAGGATGCCAGAAATGCTCTTGCAAGTCCTCTTGAATCTGTCTGACCTGATCGTCAAATGCCAGCGCTTTGAACTCACCGCGAGTTTCTCGTCCCGTCACATCAAAACCTCTGTCGCGCAGACCCTGGCCCAGCCCGGTCGCCAGTTGACCACCAAAGCCCGGAAGGTAGTAGACAAGATCTCGCACGCTTTCCCCAGTTTTGAAAATTATCTGATCATGGCCATGAGCCCCAACGCAACCACCACACCAATCACGGCAGAAGCGCCAACCGCACCCCATGTTCCCAGTTTGGGTTTAAGCCAGTAATAGCACCCGATTGTCACAAGACCGCCAGCGATGCCAAAGACTCTAAAGATGATCGCGCTGGCCATCACTGGCCAGACCCAGTCCCACTTGCTGGTTTTCTTTTGTGCACTGGTATCTATTTGGCTGGGCAGCTGTGAATTTTATCGTTGTCCATGTTTTATCCAATTTTTTGAGCTTAAGCAAAGTGTCCATCTGTCCTGGCTCACCGGGTGAGCCAGTCATGCTTTGATGAGATGCTGCCTAACTGCCTGCCAGCTCTCTCCATCCATGTCTGCACGAAATGCAGCCGTGGGTGGCCTGTGTTTTTTCAAGCCGAGCTAGCAAAGCGCCCTCCCCTTCGTTCAATGACGGCTTGTCATGGAGGGCTTGAAGATTCACGCCCTCGCGAACGCCGCATTGCGGGCAATAGCGTTTGGAACTTGACGATCCTGATGAGCCCAAGAAATGGGCCTCCAAGACCATCTGGCCAATCCTGGGTGAGACCTCTATCCACTGGACCTTAAAGCGCGTGAATCCAATGCTCAGCCGACCATCTTTGAAAGTCAGGCGCAGGTTTTCCGTCTCTGGCTTGACCTTGAGGTACGGGATCATCATCCCGTAGGAAATACAGACGAAGCCGTTCCAGTGACCCCGTGCAGGCCTTCTGGTTTGTGCCCCCTCAATGCAGAACACGGCCTCATCCTTCAAGAAGCCAATCTGCAATTCCTTGGCCATGTACGACTTGAGCATCCGGCCAGGCTTGAGTCGTTTGATCGCATCAAGGAAGTCATCCGTCGAGATCTCAAGCCAACTGCCCTCGTCCTTGGTCTGCTCAGTCATTGCACACCCTATTTGGTCTGCTGGGCGGTCTGTTTTCCGGCCGAATTACCAACGATCTTGCCGATGAGGGCATCGAGCGTTGCCGCTTCGGATGAACCCAAACGGCCTTTGACCAGCTCCCAGGTGGCTGCCACCGCTTGAGCCAAGTCGGCGGAGGGTTGCTGTTTGCCGGCAGGGGCATCCAGATGTTTGTTGGCAGCTGCTGTGGCCATCTTGAGAACGGCATCCAAGGTGAGGCGGCGGGCTGTGGTCATGTTGTGTTCCTTTGTGCGTTGATCGTCATGGAGGGCCAGCCCAGCAGGGTCTGGCCTTTTTCAGCAAAACACGAATTTCGTCATTTCGTCAAACCCACCGTTGTTGCCGTTGGCCATACCGTAGGTATAGATATCCGAGCGATTTAGTCGGGGTTTTGTTTATTTGACAGTTGAATCATACAGTAATGCTGTTAAAGTTGAGCCATGGAACAACAAACCTTCACGCTCGATCAGATCTGCACGCTTGTAGCACTCCCGAAAAGAACGGTGCGTTACTACATCCAGATCGGGCTGTTGCCACGCCCCGTAGGAGAAAACCGAGGTGCGCGGTATCTGGAACTGCACTTGGGGACGCTGCTGAAGATCAAGCAACTAACCGAAGCCGGCTTATCGCTGGAACGCGTTCGCGACATCGTGGCGGGGGAGCCTTTGGCCATCCCTGCCCGCCCAAAGACCCCCGGCTCTGTGGAGGTGCGCAGCCACATCTGGATCGCCCCGGGTGTGGAGTTGCAAATCAGTGCGGATGAAGCAGGCGCAAGCCCTGAGCAGGTACGAGCACTGGCACGAGTGGTTCTGCAGGCATGGAACAAGATCAAGGAAGAAAACAATGAAGAATGAATACGCCACGATCCTGACCACAGGCGAGGAAACGGGTCCTGCGCTTCAGTCCGTCAAAGCCCGTGGACGCCTGGAGGGCTTGCTCTTGTCCATGACTTTGAGCCAGGTGTTTCGCAACACAACGAAGCGGAACATGGAGGTGGTCTACACCTTCCCTTTGTCTTGGGGATCCGTTCTTCTGGGCATGGAGGTGACACTGGGTGGCAAACGCAGACGAGGCCAGGTCATGCCCAAGAAAGAAGCCAACGACCGTTATGAGGAGGCCGTCGAAAGGGGCAATGCGCCAGTCATGCTCCAAAAGCAAAACGGTGGGCTCTACAGCGCATCGGTTGGTAGCCTCAAGCCAGGCGAGGATCTGGTCATCGATATCACATATGCACAACTGCTGAGTTTTGAGCAAGGCCGAGTCCGACTGTCATTACCCACCACGGTGGCCCCACGATACGGCGATGCGGTTGACGAGGCAGGCTTCGATCCAGATCGCGTCCCGGGCTCGAGCCTAATGGTCGAATACCCGTTCACTCTCAAACTGGACATCGTTGGTGCCATGTCTCGTGCTGAGATCAGCTGCCCCTCGCACGCCATCGCGCAGAAGGTCACAGACGTCGGCGTGAGCATCAGCCTTGAACGCAAGGCATGGCTGGACAGGGACTTTGTCCTTCTGCTGGAGAACCTTCAAGGCCAGAGCTTTGCAATGACGAGCCCAGACACCAAGTCCGGGGAGGGCCACACCGCCACGCTGGCCAGCTTTTGTCCGAACATTACCAGTCCAGTTATCAGCGCCTTGAACATCAAAATACTGGTGGACTGCTCGGGCTCCATGGAGGGCGACAGCATTGAATTGGCACGACAAGCCCTGGGCGGCTTAACCAAGCTCCTGAATGGCAAAGACACATTCAGTCTCAGCCGATTTGGAAGCCACACAGAACGAGTGCTCGAAGCAGTTGATGCTTCGCTGATAGGCACCACCCGCTTGTCATTTGCCCTCAGAAAGCTCAAAGCCGATCTGGGTGGGACAGAAATGCGAGAAGCCATTGAAGACACCTTCCGCATCCAGTTCCGGGAGACCCCAGCCAAGACCGAGGGCGATGTGCTCCTGATCACAGACGGCGAAGTATGGGATGCCCTGGAGATCGTGCACAGTGCAAAAGCCAGTTGGCACCGGATATACGCATTAGGTGTGGGCAGTGCACCTGCCGAGAGTCTGCTCAAGGAGCTGGCCGAATCGACAGGTGGAGCATGTGAGATGGTCAGCCCCAACGAAGACATGTCACAAGCCATAGAACGCATGGTCGCACGGATGCGTCAGGCGCAACCGGTCAAAGCCGCAATACAAGTCACGGAAGAGCAGATTTGGACAAGCCCAGTGCCTAAGCGACTGGCAAACGATGAGACCGTGCATCTGTTTGTCAAAACCAGCCAACCATTGGCCAGTTCGCCCGTTTTGCAGATCAATGACGCATTGATCAAACCAGAAGTCCTGGAGCACACCACGGGAGATCTGATCGCCCGCCTCTTGGCTGCACAAAAAGCGGGACTGTGCCGGGACAAAGAAGAAGCGACCGCCATTGCCCTCGCCTACCAACTGGTCACCGAGCACACCAATTTATTGCTGGTGTTTGAACGCGCTGAAGGAGACAAAACCGATGGCATGCCCGACCTCCATCAAGTCGAACACATGACCGCTGCTGGCTGGGGGGGGACTGGCTCCATCGCCATAAATCAATTCCAACAGATCACAGCGATGCAACAACCGGTCCTGTACCGATCAAACAGGGCCTCCTCAAAAAATGCAGTCCCAGCAGTGTTCCGAATGAGCCGTTCAAGGATCTCCGAATCGCGAAGTTTTACCGATACGTCCTCCATGGATGACATCGAAATCCCAGCTTTTTTACGGCGTCAAGACGATACAACGGTCACGAAAGTCCAAAGGTCGATCGCGACAAAGAAAGTCGAGCCCGCGAACGACGCAGGTCCCGAAAAAATCATGGCCGCTTTCAATGCTGCAGCAATCAAAGGTCAAGGGTTCAGACAAACCTTGAGGGCAGTTTTTGAGCTGAGGCTACTCACCACAATTGAGGTAGCAGTGGTCAAAGCCAGCAAGGATGCAGGAAACGCTACCAAGGCTTGGGCTTGCTATTTGCTGTGGTGTCATCAAAAGCAAGAACCAGCGACTGAATTGAGCCAGGCAGGCATGGCGTTGGTCATGGATGCATTGAAGGGGCTCGATCCCAATAAACAAGCATTGGTCTTTGCGGTGTATGAAGCTCACGCAGTGAGCCAGTCATCGGAGACATTCAAGTTTTAACGGACTGAGCCCCTCAGTGCATTCCACTATCAAGACATCCAAATAAACAATGAACACCCTGCTTTCAATGCTGCCGCTTCTCCTGATCATTGCCCTTCTATGGGGAGGCTATGTCCTATTCAAAAGGAAACAAGGCCCACAAGTGCCGGGCCCCAATGGGGAAACTCCATATGGGGTGCATGGCATCCTGGCATTTTTCATTTTTGCGAGCTACTTCATCGCACCATTGTTCACGCTCGCAAAGGTCAACAGCGCCTTCATGGATGCTGAACTCCAGAACCCATCCATCCTCACCCTATCTGGTTGGGGAAATTACAAAATGATGTCATTCGCACTGACGATCGCTTTGGTGGTCTGGCAAATTGTGGTCGCTCGACAACTGCGTTGGCAGTTGGTGCCCAAGAATCTGACCAATGCAAAGATTCTTTGTTTTGGAGCACCCATTGTTGCAATGGCTTCTGATGTGGCATTGGCAAAAATGACACTCAATGTCAGTCCGAATGGCGAAGCGATCGCAGCCTATTTGGGCGGGCTCATTGTGAGCTGGATTTGGGGCTTGTATTTCGTATTGTCCAAGCGATGCAAGAACACATATTTGTAAATCACTGCTCATACGTCCTACAGCCACCGCATCAAAGAACAGACATGAACATGACCGAAACCAATTGCCCTCGCAAATCATTGCTGCAAAAATTCGAGCGCTTGCTTGCCACAATCGAAGATGAAAAATTAGAGCATTTTGAAGCAGCCTTGGAACAGGTCGCCAATTGCTACACAGCCAGCAATGTGAACGCCGTTTTGTTGGTCCAAAATACCTCCGAAGAATCTCAATCAGCCTTTTCGATCAACGCAGACCAACAGCAAGCGGCAAAGATGATCTCTTTCATGGCTGAAGCGATGAAGCACATTGATGATTCAAATTCTCGCGGTCAGTTGAATTAAAAACACAACCAAGATCGGAAGTTGACTTCAACTGAGACAGCGAAGCATCGCTGCCAAATTCCCAAGCAGAATGCCCTCATGCCTAACCAACCACACCCACTCTCAGCACTTTCATTCAAAAGGCTCGCAGTTACGTTTGGGGTTTTCTTGATTGCGGCTGTGACCGCACTACCCCAAACCGCACACAGCCAGGTCTTCAGTCAGAAATTCGACTCCAAAGGGCATCCCAAGGCCAAAGGCGTCTGGGCCACGGTGCGCTACCCCGCCGGCTGGGAAGTCAAAGAGGGCGAGCGTCCTAATATCGTTCAGAAGTTTTCTGGTGAGTACAAAGGGGCCTACACGATCCTTATGCTGCAGATCCGCCAGGTTGATCAACCTATCGAGCAAGAGTGCAAGAACATGTCTGCACGTGAAATCCCAGAAGCTTTTTCAGATTCGCAAGAACAAATTTTTGCGGACAACGGCAGAAAAATCACTCACGAACAAAAGCCAGGATTCATTTACGACATGCGGCAGAAAACGGAACGTGCCGGGTTGTCATTCGAAGTCCATCAACGCATCATGTCCGTCTGTTACAAGAAGACAATGATTTCGCTGATGTGCGGCCCGATGAAGATAGACCGGGAACGCCAAAAAATCGCAAGCTCAAAAGCACTTCTTGATGAAGTTAACCCGGTGTGTCACCAGTTCTTCAACAGCCTCGTGTTGATGGACAACTACTAATTAGAACTCGCCTCAGACTGCACAAGTCGCAGACAAGTGCTTGATCACGTCAATAAGCACAGCGATCGAACAAATTAACGGACAAAACTTTGAACTTCCCAGATCCAAGGTTGATCACGTTGGCTTAGTTTCTCGGCCGCTTCAATCTGGGGAAGACTTTTGAGGGTCAGCGCAATGGGATCAAGACCCTCCAAAAGGCTGATGCGGCGTAATGGATCCACCTCAAAAGAATAGGTCTGCAAAGTCTGTGTCTTGATGACCTGCTCAAGCAAATCAACGGTCAAGGTCACCTGGCTGGAATCGTTTGTGTTTGCACCCTGCAAGAGCATCGCCTGAAGCGCAGCAACCTCTTGCGACGGAAGACGAATTGGCAACACACCATTTTGGAAACAGTTGCCGAAGAAAATCTCACCAAACGAAGGCGCGATGACGCAGCGGATACCCATGCCAGCGATAGCCCAGACCGCCATTTCTCGTGAGCTGCCACAGCCAAAGTTTTCTGAGGCTACCAATATTCCAGATTGGCGAAACAGCGGTTGATTCAATACAAATTCAGGGTTGTCCGAACCGTCCTCAACAAAACGTTCAGATTCAAAAGCCCAAAGCCCCATGTCTTGGCGGGAAACGCGGGCGCAGCGTTCAATCCGAATGATCCTGTCGGTGTCCACATTGGCATGCACAAAAGGGGCAGCCACAGCTTTCAAGATGTCGAACTTTTGCATGTCAAAAATCCCGGTGGTCAACAATGGCACCCGCAAGGGCTGCTGCAGCTGCCATTTCTGGGCTGGCCAAATGGGTTCGAGCACCGGGCCCCTGACGGCCGGTAAAGTTGCGGTTCGATGTTGAAACACAACGATCACCTGGGCTCACCAAGTCACCATTGGCTCCCACGCAAAGCGAACAACCCGGCTCTCGCCATTCGAAGCCTGCCTCTTTGAACAGGACATCCAGGCCTTCCTTTTCTGCATCTTGCTTAACGCGCACGGAGCCCGGAACAACCCAAGCAGTGACATGTTCCGCCACTTTCCTGCCACGGATGACCGCTGCCGCTCGGCGCAGATCATTGAGGCGTGAATTGGTGCACGAGCCAATGAAAACACGTTGAATAGGCGTACCACTGATGGACTGCCCAGACTCTAAGCCCATGTAGTCCAAAGCATCGGACCATGCCTGTCTTTGCACACTGTTTTGTGCCGCATCCAGTGCTGGAACTTTGGAAGTGACCGACATGACTTGATCTGGACTGGTGCCCCATGTGATTTGGGGCGACAGGGAAGAGCAGTCAATGCTGACTGTTTTGTCAAAGACGGCACCTGGATCACTGGGCAGCGACTTCCAATGAGCGACTGCAGCAAGCCATTGCTCTCCTTTGGGCGCAAAGGGCCTGCCTTGAATCCAATCCAGAGTCACTTGATCGGGTGCAATCATGCCCACCTTTGCACCACATTCAATGGACAAATTGCACAGCGTCAAACGCGCTTCCATATCCAGCGCTTCAATGGCTTTACCTGCATATTCCAACGCGTAGCCCGTGCCACCGGCAGCACCAATTTGCCCGATCAGGGCCAAGATCATGTCCTTCGCAGTGACGCTGACTGCGGGGTGACCAAGAAACTCGACCCGCATGGTTTTGGGTCTTTTTTGTTGGAGCGTTTGTGTGGCCAACACATGCTGAACCTCAGTAATGCCAATGCCAAAAGCAATCGCTCCTAAAGCCCCATGGGTACAGGTATGGCTGTCGCCGCAAACAATGGTGGTTCCTGGCAAAGACACGCCTTGCTCAGGGCCTATGACGTGAATAATCCCTTGCGAGGTTTGGTCCACATCAAACAAATGAATGCCTGTTTCATGCGTTTGCTGTCGCAGCTTTGAAATGGTGTCATCGGCCCAGGCCGCCATACCTCCAGTGCGCCCCGGCTCAGTCGAGACAACATGATCAGGCGTTGCAAAGGTCAAACCGGGATGTCTGACTTTGAGTCCACGTTGACGGATTTGAAAAATCGCATCACCACCACCTAAGTCATGCATCAAATGACGGTCGATGAACAACAGGTCAACATCGGGCGCTAATTGTTGGACGACATGCTGGGACCAGACCTTGTCAAACAGCGTTTGTGCAGCCATGGTCACTCGACGTATTTTTTCTCGAAATCCCACACATCTTGAAAGCCCACCAGCTCGTGCAGCGCCTTCATGTCGATCATGGGCACTGGGCTGCCCGCAGTCGTCCCGTGTTCTGCCAAGTACTTCAATGCATTTTGCGTCGCTGCTGCAGTCACCGCCATCACAGCACCCGGCCAAATGGCCAATGAAAAACCCATCGCCTTGAGTTGATTGGCAGGCAATTCGGGGGATCTGCCAGTGGGGACCATGTTGGCAATCAACCAAGCACCGCAACCGGACAACTCGTCACCGATCCTTTTGAACTCGTCCTCGGACTCAGGCGACTCGACAAAAATAATGTCTGCCCCCGCTTTAGCAAAGGCTTTGCCACGGGCAATGGCCTCAGTCAGACCCAGCCCTGTTCGAGCATCTGTCCGTGCCATGATCAGGGTGTCTGAACTTCGCCTGGCGGCGACGGCCACCTCAATGCGGCGAACGGCGTCCGATTGCGAGACCACACGTCGGTTGGGCGTGTGACCGCATTTCTTGGGTGACTCTTGGTCTTCAAGTTGGATGGCCTGCACCCCTGCCTCTTCGTATCCACGCACGGTATGCTGAATGTTGATGAGGCCACCAAAGCCTGTATCGGCGTCCGCCATCAACGGGCTAGTGATGCCATTGGCAATGGTTCTGGCGCGACCTTGCATGTCCGTATAGCCAGCCAAGCCAGCATCAGGAAGCCCTAAGTGTGAAGCAGACACGCCATACCCGGTCATGTAAAGGGCATGAAACCCAAGCTGATCGGCCACTTTGGCAGAGATCATTTCGTAAATGCCTGGCGCGACAATGAATTGCCCGGCGCTCAACTTTTTCTTGAGTGTTCCACGAGGGCTTGGCGAAGTAACTTGTTCGGTCATTGTTTGTCCTGTATTTATTCGGCGACTGCACCGGAATCTTTGACAGCTTTGCCCCATTTAGGCACGTCTGTTGTGAGCAATTGCGAATAGGCAGCAGGGGTTGATGCCACGACCTCTAAACCCAGTTTGGCCAGCCGCTCTTTGACATCGGGTTGTTGGAGCGTCAAGGCAATTTCCGTGTTGAGTTTGTTGACAATTGGCGCAGGGATACCCGCTGGTCCAAGAATAGCAATCCAGTTTTCTGCTTCAAACGGAATACCTGCCTCGATGAATGTGGGTACATCTGGCAATGCGGGCGAACGCTTGGTGGCGGCAAGACCGATGGCTCGTGCTTTACCCGATTGGATATGCGCCATGGAAGTGTTGACACTGACACTGGTCATTTGCACATCACCTGCCAACAAGGCTTGAATCGCTGGGGCCCCCCCTTTGTAGGGAATGTGAACCATGTTCAAACCACCGGCCGCCGATCTAAACAACTCCAAAGCCAATTGGGAACCATTACCCGTACCGGCCGATGAGAAGGTGAATTTACCGGGCTGGCTCTTCACCAAAGCTACGAATTCTTTGGGTGTTTTGGCATCCACCGATGGGTGAATCAGGATGACCGCTGGAAAAGTTGCAGCCAGTGTTATGGGGCTGAAGTCTTTAAAGACATCGTATTGAAGTTTGGGACCGTAAAGGCCAGGGGCGATCGATTGCGTTCCATTGTCAGCAACCACCAGCGTGTATCCGTCGGCAGGTGCTTTTGCAGTGAATGCCACTGCAATCGTTCCACCAGCGCCCACTTTGTTTTCCACAACGACTTGCTGCCCCAATCGCTCACCCAATTTTTGGGCAAGTATTCGACCAAAAGTGTCTGAGTTACCTCCAGCCGCATGAGGGATGATGAGTTTGATGGGCTTGTTGGGGAAACCCTGAGCTTGAGCACTTGCGTGGCTTGGCAAAAGTAGCGTGGCCAATAAAGTTGCAAAAGTTCCCAGATACCTGCAGACGCTGAAGAAAGACATGCTGATTCCTCTTTTGGACTTTGGAAAATCCATCTTATAGAAAACAGGTCCTCTACATACTAGGGTAAACATTGATGGCCAGCTACCTCCTAAGTTTCGCTAGTGCTCTTCGTAATGAACATTACGCCAGAATCTACTGCTTACTTCGAACCTTTTTAATCAAGCGAGTAGCAACGGCTCGGCGAAGCCCAAACGACCGACTGATGCTATGCGCGTCAACCGAATCCCATAAGCCGCGCTAGCGAGGTTGCCGCGCAACCTTGCAAGCAACGCTTTTAGGATCACCAGCCCTGCACGATCCGTGCGACAGGGCTCAAAGCGCGAGATTGGAACGATCTCAAGCCTGGACCCGAAATTCTGCCAAGTCTTTTCCCGATAACCAAGCAGGCTTTCGCCCGCGCCCGCTCCAAGTCTTTCCTGTCTTCCCGTCCCGGTACTGAACTGCCGCGATCACCCCGCCCCGTGCCGACACGCTACTTCGGACAAAGACATCCTTCGGCTGCAAGTCGTACGCAGCAACCAGCCGCTTCACCTCTTCACGCGCCGAATCACGCCAGCGCTTTTCTAAAGCATCCGTGTACGAGGTGATGTGCCGCATGAACTCCTCACGCGGGATGCTTTGAACAGCACCCGCCAGCTGGATCAACCAACTTGGCGAATCCTCGGGTAACTGCAAGCCGCCCACTTCTTTATCTGCACTTTTCATGAGTTCCTCCACTTTGTTCAAAATTCACTTTGCGTCTACGCCAAACCCCTGCGATTGTTGCGCAGCCTTTAGTGCCTTTTGCTTAAGGTATTTCTCTTGCCGGGTAGATCGAAGCGCTTTTTCAGCCCCATCCCGATCAGCCTCCCAGTCCAGTTTCACCCGTTCTGCCAGGTCAATGGCCATATCAGCACTGCGCGTCAATTTAGCTTCAATCGACGCGCGTTTGCCAGGCGCTCCCCGCCTCGGCCCGATCAATGTCTCTACAAGTTGATCGCGCTGCTCAAGCAGGCGTTCAATTTCCTCAAGGATGCGGATCACCACGGAATCACCGGTCAGTCCCTTGCCCACCCGAAGATCGGTGAGCCTCATGCTCTTCATCGCACCGCGCAAACGATAGAACTTCCATGTCCCATTCTTCAACTGGATCATGCGACCGACCACTGGCACTACGTCATACCGAAGCGCTCCCTCAATCATTGAACCTTCTGACCGAGAAAAGATGATGGACAAACGAAAAGGCCGCCATGGTTGAGCGCGGTTCAGTTGTTTGATCCAAAGCGCCAGGGTGCGATCAACTTGGTAAATGAGAAGCCCTGTCCTTTTAACCTCCAAGATAGCCGCCTCCATGCGACTCTCAGCCATGCCGGGCTCACTGACCTCGATGATTTGGGCGACCTGCAAAACGTTCTCCGCAAATAAAAAATCCCCACCGTTCCGGGCGAGGACTTAGTTGCAGTTTGTAGCTTGGTACTCCCTGCCTGAATGCCCGCATCCCCAGCAAGACCCTAGGGTCGGAACTGCTCAAGAAGAACGGGTGGAACCACTCAGAGCCCCTTCAAACACCTTTTTAGAGGGCTGATGAAATTATACGGCTGCGTTATGAAGTTTGCAACAAGAGTTTATAGCGACTCAGATTTGCCTTGACTAATTCCGCACATAAAGATGCATGGCGTGATAAATCTCAGAAGGCCTTCTTCCGAGGGCCGCATTGGTAAGTTTCGCCACCGTGCTCACGCACAAAATAACTGATTGCAACGCCAGTGAGTCGGTTAATTTGGACACGTTGCATCGGTCGCCATGCACTTCCGCGCGACCATTCGATCGTGTAAGTGATGTTGCTTTCATTGACGATGGGCTTCACAACACGAAAATTGGTTGAATCCCTGCCCTCTGATTCACCATCTTCTCAAACAATTACCAAACCTGTCCAGTTTGTATTTTTCCCGTCCGCGACGCAGTTGGACCCCGAAAACTCTGGCCACCCTTTGACATCAAAGCAGAGTTGCCCAGCATCTGAGAGGTATGGCATGGGCCAAATTGAAGTTTGGGAATTTTTGGGATTTTTGTTTTTGCAATCAATCAAAGTCGCTGCATTTGCAATGACTGGGAAAATTGCCGCAATTGCGGCGGTAACAATGAATTTTTTCATATAAGGCGATCTTCACGCAGGTCCAAACAAAGCTTTTTCTGCCTAGTCCAACCTAACTTTTCCGGTCTGAATCAGTGCTTGAGCAAGCAGAGGCCGATGTGCTTGTGGGCTCAATATGGTGCTGAATCTGCCTGAAAACAGCCCTGAAGGAGGTGGCGACGAATGGCGGCGATAGAAACATTTTATGTTCTTATCATGTGGGTCGGAGCCACTAATTAAAGCCTGCGCATCGTTGCTGAGTAAGTCCCGCAAACGTGAAATCATCGATACGACTAATCCGAATAGCACGTCATGATCGATAGCGTCGAACACAGAAAATTTAAAATCAACTTCTATGAAGAAAACACCCCACACAGACGCTTATCTGCAATTTCTCGGCTTTAGCCGCAGCGTTGCTGAATTGCATGGTGGGAAACTGCTGGATGCAAACCATACCGCCTTGCTCGACGCCGTGGCATTGAACTGGTCTCATGGTCAACCATTGTCAGTCCGACAGGCTATCCAACAAGCTCATCTCGGATCGCCTGCTACTTTGCACAAGCGGCTAAGTCGCTTGGTCACCAACGGTTTTCTGTCAGCCCAAGGAGTTGAAGATGATCGCCGCACCAAATGGATCAAACCCACTGACAAAGGGCTTGATTATTTTCACAGTCTCGGAATGCAAATGAGCAAAGCACTAGGCGAAGAAGTGAAATAGTTGAACGCTCCTTACTTCTTAAAATCCACCGGGCAGGAAAGATGGGCGTTAAGCCAAGCCATCCACCTGAAGCCCAGGAGCCACGCCATTGCGCAAGCCTCCACAAAGCACATCCCGCCGGTGGGCGAAGCTCCATTGGTCAGGCGGGTGTGGGCGATGACCAACCGACACAGGTGTCGCATAGGGATCGAGAGCGGGCATCGCATACAGGGAACACCTCGCACGATGGCGTGGGGGCACGGCATAGGCCGATGGCAGGGCGTGCAGCCCTGACAGTCCTGAGCTCTCAGCGAAGGATGCGCAAGGCAGGCGTAGTCCGCAGCCCGTCCAGGGCGAAGGGCGTCAAGCGCTGCCGCGTAAGGCAAGGGGCGGCTCGTCCAGAGGCGTCCCCACAGCAAGAAGCCACAGCAGTTCAAGGCCAAGCACGACAAGCGACATACGCGTGCAAGGCAGCCACGCATGGAGATACAGGATGGCGCAAAGAAATCACATCTGTCTAGATGTTTGTCATTTACATGCGGCCTGTTTTAGTTATGCTGACACGACCCAACTCAAGGAGCTTCAATTGATCAAATCAACACTCATCCTCATCGCCGCTTTCACCAGCTTGACCGCCTTTGCTCAGGCCACAGCTACACCGACAGCGGCCCCTGCAACATGCACCGCTGCAGCAACCGAAAAGAAACTCGCCGGTGCTGCAAAAGCTTCGTTCATGAAGAAGTGCGAAAAAGATGCTGCCAGCACTTGCGAATTGGCCGCGGCTGAAAAGAAGCTTGCTGGTGCTGCGAAAAACAGCAATATCAAGAAATGCACCAAAGATGCTGTTGGTGGTTAAGCAAAGAAACAGTGTGAGTCCTCAATAGGTGTCCCCGCTGCAAGAAGCCATGCTGCACAGGTGCCAAGCCAGCCAAGAGGGACAAACCCATTTGACAAGCCACGCGGCGGCTCAAGTCCTCGTGCCAGTGCAACGCAGCACTATGCCTGGCGCGACCCGTAGGGGAAGCGCTGGGCATTAGGACGGGTCGGGCTCGACGGGAGCCCGGCTGAGCCGCAAAGCGAGCCTGCAGGACTTACCCCAAGCCGCCCGCAGGGTGGCGCAGTGGGCGTCAGACATAACGGTTATCGCGTTCCCGGGAGGGCTTGCAGCGCTGCGCGCTGAATGCGATGGGCCGTTATGTTGAGTCCGAAAGGCGGTGGCTGGTGGGCCAACGCGGCCCTCTGATGTCATGTGACGGGAGTGGTCAGGCTTCGGGGCCCGACAGGGCCGTGGAGTCTGGCCGCGAACGTTGTACGCCATGCCAGCCAGGTATTGCACAAGAGCAGAGGCGCACACAGCAGCGCCAAATGTTCCCAAGAGGCTACTTGGGGTTTGCTGAAAACGCGCTCAAGCGGCGGCCAGGACCCAAGGGGTTATTTCTTGGGTGATGTTTTTGGCGCTCTTCATCTCTGTGACACGCAAATCATATGCAGCTTGCAGGGCAAGCCAGCCTTGTGCATCGCTGCCAAAGTAACGCTCCAGACGCAGGGCCGTGTCCGCCGAAACACCACGCTTGCCGTCCACAATTTCGCGCAGGCGCGAATACGGAACATGCAGGGCAATCGACAATGCACGCACACTGACACCCATAGGCTTGATGTAGTCATGGAGCAAGATCTCACCGGGGTGAATGGGGCGCATGCCATTTTTAAACATAGGACTGGGGTCTCCAAAAATTTTCAATGGGGGTCTTCAATCAGGACATCAAAAGGGCCGCTTGACCCCCACTTGAAAGTTAAGCGCCACTGATCGTTGATCCTGACATGCCACGAACCTGCATATTCTTTCAAATCATTACCCGGTGGCGCTTTCATGAACATCAACGATGGTGCTGCGTCCAGTTGAGCCAATTTACGTTCCGCAACTTTTTTGATGTTGGTAAAACGTGGGCAGCGTCCGGTTGTGAAAAGTGCTTGCGTATCGGCGCAAGCGAAAGATTGAATCGCCATGAATTATTTTAGCTGTTAACCGTTTTACAGTCAATTCATATGTTTTGTTCTGTCACTTTTCCAAACCGCACATTTTGATAAGTTGTCCGCACAAAGTGAAACAGCCTCCGAGGAGGCTGTTTGGGTTTACTGAGGCGCACTTGTTACTCGCCGTGCTTAGCGACGAATAAACCGAAGGCGCACATGATGAGGGTGAATACACCAAAAACAATCATCAGTTCAATGGACATTTCGAAACTCCTTGGAACCACGAATGAGGAAGGCGATCAGGATCTGGCCAAATGCCAACAACAAAATGAAGGCAGCAGTAAAGGCATCAATCTTGTTTTCGGTGAAGCCTACTGACCCGATGGTAGCCCCGATGATAAATGCTTGTGCGATCCCGTCAAGGATTCTGGCGATGCCCTCTTGTTGATCCTTGGTGAATCGACGGCTTTTCTTGGCCGCTCGTTTGAAATGCATAGGCTCTCCTTTGCTGCGTTGTGTTCCAGCGTCATTGCTGTAACTGCTTGGGAGATGTCGCCTTGAAATAAATGCCGGGGAGTGTGGTGCCAGCCAGAACAGGTCAGTCCTTTTTTGCCCTGCGACGCTGACTTGTTCACCGAATCTGTGGATAAGTCTGGGGGCAAGCCAAGAGATGTTCAGCAAGGCCTTGATTCATCAGGGCCGAGGTCGTGGTGCTCAGCTTTTGAGCAAGGCGATACCTTCACCGGGCAGGAAAGATGAATGGGGATCAGCGGGGTAAGGCGGGCTACAGCGGTCCATCGCAACGGACAGGCCCGTCTTGCTCAGCCACTGCCGTGATGCAGGCGCGGACAAGCCTTCTGGGCGAGCCAATCCAAGAGGACGCTCAACATCGAGGCACGAAGATGTTGAGCAACCGATCACTTGCCGTCCGCGGCAAGGGACTTGGATAACCGCATTGAGGATTCCAGCTCCCGCGCCGTTCGCATCAAGGCCCCACATCAGCGCCAAGCCTTCTCAGGGCCGTTGCGCGTCATCCCGGTTCAGGGTTGTGCCATCGGGCGCAGGACAGGCACCAGGCGCAACGGCTGGCACCGACCGAATGGGAGGTGGGTGCCAAAGCATTGACGGGACGGGGGGCGGCCGCGCCACACGTACCGGCACCTGGTGCAAGGCATGCGACCACTCCCCTTACCCGCCGTGCAAGCCACGGGGCCAGCGCACGCGAGCAAGGGCCGTGACGGGCCGCTTGCGGACAGGCGCGCGGGCCTTGCCAATGGCCATGCTTTCGGACAATGCAGCCTCTGGGCACAAGGGCCCAAGCCAGCGCTGAGCCGGACGCCACCTGGAGCGAAGGCTGTCACCGACCAACGGGAGGTGTCTGCCAGAGCGCTGATGCGAAGGAGGGTCGCGAAGCGACTGACGCAGCAGCACCAGGTGGTGGCCGGGGCAGCATCCCTGTGCTCGTTGCGCGATCACACCTTTGCAAGCCGGTCATCGCAAGGGCCGTGACAGTCCGCCTGCGGACTGGCGCGGGCCTTGCCCAGCGGGTCCTGTAGAAGCCGGGCATCCGGTTGGGCGCGAGCGCATGCGAGTGCCGAACCATCATTTACTGCAGGCCCGGCGTTGGGCTCGAGGGCCGCACGGTGGCGCCTTATGCCATGGGAGGCCGGGAGCCAAGCATCAGGTGAATCCTTATTTGGGGGACCACCGGGCAGGAAGGATTGGCGGGAAGCCAAGGAAGCGGGCCTCAATGGGGCAAGCCAATGGGGCAGCGTTCCATGTGCGGCTCGGCCATTGGCTGCGGCGCTTGGACCAGCACCTACCTGCCAGCGCCCGAGCATCTTCCATCGCCAAGCCAGCACGAGGGAATCACCAAGGGCGCGGGTCGCTTCGATGGCCATGCCAAGGGCCGACTCCCAGGTGCCCGCCTGTCGTCGGCCCTTTGGGCGACATCCGGTTTGCGCTGCAGCTCGGCGATGCGCGCCAGCGGTCCAGGTATAGGGCATGCCTCGCTCCGAGCAGCCGGATCTCATGCAAGCGTTCATGGGCGCGAGGGCATGGCCCGGTAGGGCGATGCGCGAGTGGCGTGTGTGGTGCTATCTGGTTGCGGTATGTGAGCGCTAACCTCACTTTCCCGAGATGCAAAAGCAGCGGGCCCGGATGCGTGCAAGCGTCGGGGCCAACTGTGCTGTCCATGACTAGGGCGGCCACGGGTGATGTGGGGCAAGCCCGAGGGCGGGTTGGGCTATCTGCGGAGAGTGCGGACGGATGGGTCCATGGAAGCCGGGCATCGTGCCGGGAAGTGGGGCGATCCAGACTGAGGCAAGGCAAGCGAACTGCCCGGCGTTGTGCAAGCGTTGGGGGTGTTTTACCCCCTTGTTTGACACCCTTTTGAAAAACTTTGTCCTTGGAAAAAGGAGGGGGGTCTCAGCATAGTAAATCAAGAGGATCAATTTGAGGGGGGGGTCTATTTCAGGAATAGGCCTTCCACAAGCCGTTTTTGGGGACGCCCGAAGTGGACCTTTCAACTGCCATTTTCATGGCCTTCTATGCCCCTTTTGGAGCCACGGAACAATGCCCACGGCTTCACACACACCCGCATCCAAACCATGGCTTGGACAAGAGCGACCGCAGCCTGCTTTCTTTCGCCGTCATGGCCCGCATGGGAATGCTCCGATCTTTGCGAACGTCAATCGTTCCAAAACAATTTGTGGAAATTAATTCGGATTTGTGGAAATTAATTCGGATTTGTGGAAATTAATTCGGATTTGTGGAAATTAATTCCCGCGTCGGTTGCGTTATATAATTTGCAACAGCATGTTTTGTTATCGTAGAATTGACTCATGAAAAACACCATCTCCATCGGCATCGACCTGGGCCACTCCAGCGTCAAAACTGCCATCAAGTCCGGCAACAAATTGCCCGTGATCGGTGGTTACACGATCTTTCCAACGGTGGTGCGTAACTGGATCCCCATTGCGAACGAAGAGACGGCGCGTCGGGCAGAGGCCGACACAGTTGAGATCAATGGCAAAAAATTCTTTGTAGGCGAAACAGCACAGCGACAGAGCCAAGCCGAAACGTTCACTGGGCAAAACCGGAACTGGATCGCCACCGAACAACACGACGCACTTCTATCGCGCGCGCGCGGCGTGCTCCAACCCTTGGTCAAACCGAACCAAGACCTACAGATCTACGTTGAGACTCAATCCCGAGCTCCTTTGCTGTGTATCGTCTTTGACGCCTATGGCCAGGAAACCGGTCGAGCCGGGGAGGAAGAGATCTGGGGGGTGGTGGAGATCGGGCAATTCACAACCGACTTCACCCTGCATGACCGTGGTCAAGAGGTGGATGCAGCTGCCAGTTCAGCCCGTGGCGTGAGCATGATCTATGACCGAATCGCAGTCACCTTCAAACAGCGTGGCTACGAAGCCAGTTATGAGCAGATCTCCCGAGCCATCCAAAGCAGGAAGATCAAAGACTTCGGAAAAGAAGTCGATGTCAACGACATCGTGCAACCTGCAATTTCCGAATTCACGACGTACATCCTCGATGAAGTTGCCTCACGTTTCGGCTCCAAAGCTAGATCCATGGACGGAATCATTGTGGCCGGCGGAGGGGCCTACATCGTCGGCCAAGAGATCAAGGCGAAGTACCCAAACACGATCATTCCCGCACAGGCCAGATTTGCCGTCGCTGAGGGCTATTCCCGCTTTGGGCTGCTCACGCTGATGTGAAGAAAACCGCAATGAAAGGTCCTGGCCGCCCTGGAGAAGAAAAATCGTGGGACACGATCCTTCGTCACCATCTTTCCATCAGTTTTGTCAAAGAGCCGGACATCCACACCCTGCTCTTTGTCAGTGGTCCCGAGATCAACAGCATCTTGCGGATGGCACTGCGCGACTTCATGGACAAGCACCAGCACCCAGCCCGTAACCCAGCGTTCCGGCAGAAGGTTTTCCTTGAAGCAAGTAGCGCCATTGCTGGCGGTGGAAGTCCTCGCTTTAACCAGCTGCCCTCATCGGGACTTGACGACGCCAAACGCTTGAACATGGAACTGGCCACATCAACCCCGACAAAGGTCGAAATCTGGTCCGTCGCGAGTCACCCAACACCACCCGAACCTCCTTCACCGCCCTCCCCGTCAAATGCACATGCCGAATTGGCCAAACCGGTCGTTAACTTGGACTTTGGAGCGCCAGAGTCCTTGTTGAGAACTCACAACAGCAATGAAACCCCAAGGCCCAACCCGCGCGAAAAGTGGTTGGCCAGACACAAAGAAACAAGAGCCTGATGTCTGCATCCCCCCTCTGCGAACTACGCGCCGCTCTTTTAGCGGCAATGGTCTTAGTAGCCAGTCAGGCCCAAGGACAAGCCCAGCATTCAAACGAAGACGCGTTCAAGGCCCTGGCTGGCCGATGGCACACCAAGCAAGGTCGATATTCCACCAATGCTGCGGACCCCGCCTTTGCTGACCAAATCACCGACTGGACCGGCGCGGTCTATGGCGTCGTGCGCCCATCTGGACAAATCCTGTTCAAGGGGGGTAACGGCTGCGTGATCACCGCCATGACCTCCCCTTTGACAACCAGTGCGCATTGGGTATTCAGCGGCAGGCTGGAAGGCTGCACGACGGCGCATCTGAATCAACGGATCTTTGGGAATCTCCGCAAAGATGGCGATGAACTGGTGATCGAGGCGGGTGAAGTGCCATTTGCGATGGGACGCCCACCAGTGAGTTTTTTCTTCAAAGCCAGGATGCGGCTCTATTAGGATCACGACATGGACATACAAACAATCGAATGGGCCGGAAGCATCACAGGGCTCATCGGAGCGACCTTGCTGGCAATGAACACAAAAATCTCGCGTTACGGCTGGGTGTTCTTTCTTGCCTCAAACGGCTTGCTCGTCACCTTTTCTCTGCTCGGTGGGCATAAAGGCCTCCTGCTGATGCAATGTGGATTCACTCTGACAAGCCTACTTGGAATATTCAGGTCGCGGGGGAAAGCGACCAGAGATCTGGACACAAAACTAACTGCACATGACCGCCGTAGGTACTTCAGCCGATAAGTAAATGACGCCTTACACGAGTGGGAACAGATATCCAAGAAATTCAGCTTATCTAACCCCTGCTTGCTGCAAACTCCATCGAACTTAGCGCAGTCAATTTGTCTCGCACTTGTTGGCGTTGTACTAATTTTTTGCGGGCAGATTAACTTTGAAATGCCTTTTTAAAATATCTGAAATATTTTCATAACAAGAGCCAAAGCGCACCACCTCAAAAGTCTCAACATTTAATAAGGTAGAAGATTGCTTCCAAGGGTGATACTTCATCAAGCCATAGTGGATAAAAATATCTGCGATCGCCTTAATTTCTGGTTCGATATCATCACCATCAAATTTCGTTCCAGTCATTGATAAATTTGCTGATGAACCAAATAAAGGAAATTTATACTCCCATGAAAGTTGAGTCAGCGCATCATGAAATTTGCCTGCATTGAGCAACATAACCAAAGTTTCATTCTTAGTGCTGGCATTTAGTGTGTCCGCATCTAAACAGGTCAACATGGGATGATCCATATTGCATGGAGCCACAGCACCTAAGGGCAGATCATATTCGCAAGTGATGCACTCAATCACATCACGACCCCGCGCTGATAAGCGATAGACAGAGTTAGCAATATCATTGTTGGCGACCATCGCATTAAGTTTGCTAGCAGCTCGTCGTTTGGTATTGAATATTTTTCTAAGTGATTCCCCAGATCCACCAATAATAGAGTATCCGACATCCATAGGCAATATACCAATGCCGCCTTGACGCAATATGTCAAATGACCGCTGCGCATCACTTTTGATATCTCGAAATTGCATGATACTTACTCGGATTTAATATTGCTATTCTTAACGATCTCAGCGTATTTCACTAAATCACGCTTCATTTGCTCACCCAGTAAATCCGGGAGGCCTGTCCATGGCTCGTACCCCAAAGCCGCCAATCGCTCGCTCAATTCTGGCGCCTGCATTGTCCTATTGATTTCGGTATTTAGCTTAAGAACAATGTCGGCTGGTGTTTTTACGGGCGCCATGACACCGAACCACAGATCGACTTGATAGACGGGCACGCCAGCTTCAGCTACGGTGGGCAAGTTCGGCATGGTTTTTGATCTTCTGGCGGGTGCTACAGCCAATGCCCTTAGCTTTCCAGATTCAATATGCTGCTTTACCGCCCCCATGGTCATGAATGCCACTTGGGTTTGGCCCGCAACTAAATCAGCAATGGCGGGACCAGCCCCCTTGTATACGATATGAACGATGTCAGTTCCTGTCATCGAAGAAAACAAAGCAGCCGCCAAGTGCTGAGGTGTTCCGTTGCCAGCATTGGAGTAGTTGAGCTTGCCGGGCGTAGCTTTTGCCAAAGCGATGAGTTCACGCACGTTATTGGCTTTGACCGATGGATGAACTACCAAGACCATTGGGGCTGATGCCAGCATTGCCACCGGGACAAAATCATTCACAGGATCAAATGGCAGTTTTTGTAAGGCCGCATTGATAGCAATGGTATTAGCCCCCATCAACAGGGTATAGCCATCTGAACTTGATTTGGCCACAATGTCTGCACCGATGTTGCCACCTGCCCCGGCTTTGTTGTCCACAACGACGGCTTGTCCCAATGGATCGCTTAGTTTGGCCGATAACGAACGGGCCAAAATGTCTGTACCACCGCCGGCTGCATAAGGCACAACCAAGCGCATGGGCTTATCTGGATATTTCTGTGAATGTCCAATTGAAGGAATTACGCTCAGAGAGCAAGTCAGAATAAATAAAAATTCAAATCTTCTCAATCGCATAGGACCTCCTTTTAACAAAAGTCAATTTGACAACTTGATGGTCTTTTCAGTTCATCATAGGTGCGATATTAGGATCAGCCTAAAATTAAGCAATTTTATTGTTCTAATCGATCGATTTGAAAATCATATGCACGTCACCATGAGACACCTGCGGGCGGCGGTCGCTGTGGCGCGCGAGGGCAGCTTCCGTCGAGCCGCGGATGCCATGCACCTGTCGCAGCCCGCGCTATCCTTGGCCATCGCGGAGCTCGAGAGTCAACTTGGGGTCACCCTGTTCGACCGTAACTCCCGCTCGGTCACGTCCACAGAACTTGGCGGCGCCTTCGTCGCGGGTGCCGCGCGGCTTGTCAGGGAGTTTGACCAGCTAGTGCAGGAAGTGGGAGACGTCGCACACTCGCGGCGGGGGCGGGTGGTCGTGTCATGCGTCTCCTCGATCGCAGGAAGGATTATGCCGTTGGCGATCCAGGCATGCGGCCGCTTACATCCGCAGGTCGAAGTCGTCGTGCGCGACGACGTCGCACGGCAGGTTCTCGCTTCGGTGCGGGCGCATGAAGTTGATTTCGGGCTCACAGTTGAGCCCCGTGAGTTGGAGCACGAGATGTTATTCGAGCCCCTGAAGAATGACCCGCTCTACGTGGTCTGCCCACGGGACCATCGACTAGCTCAACGAAAGCAGGTCAGCTGGCGCGATCTGAATGGGGAGGCATTGGTGACGCTATCCACCAATAGCGGCAGCGAGCGTATCATTTCGGATGAACTCACGCGCCAGGCCGTACTGCCGTCGCAGAACATATCGGTTTCACACCTTGCAACAGCACACGGGATGCTGGAGGCCGGCTTTGCCATCTCCATCCTCCCGATGATTGGACTACCGGTCGCCGGGCACCCGAGCGTCGTTTCCCGGCCATTGGTCGAGCCGACACTAGTGCGGGTCGTCGGCGCCTATCGCCGTCGCGACCGGTCCCTGTCGCCTGCAGCCGACGCCTTGCTAGAAGTTATTCGCGATGTGCTGCGCACGTACTCATTGAATACGGATGGGTAATCTACCAAGGCTGATCGAACCTGACATCCTCCAATGGGTGCACGGGTCTTTGGCACCCAGCAAAACCCTGCCGCGGACTAACAGCAATCCAAGTCCAAGGTGTTGACCTCCTGGGTCTTGCCATCGCTGATATGAATGAAGGTGAGGTTGGAGCAACGCAGGTCCAACAGGGTGTGCAGTTTGATAACCGCCTTGTGCGCGCGAGAAGGTGACCAAGAATAAACCCAAAAAGCACAGGCCCATAGTCTTGGAATCGAAGGCGTAGATGGCGGCATCCAAATCGATCGCCATCGGCTCTTAGATTTACATCGGGCGCGCCATGGCGATCAGGTGTTACCCGAAATCAATTGAGTGCGAACCGTCATATTACTGTTCACAATTTTCAGGGCCGATTAGTCGGACTCACGGCGCATGACTTGCCAGTCAAGGCTTCAATCTTCAGGCGCTCGATATCTTCGACTGCACTTTGAAGTGTTCTCGATGACTCGTTGATACGATCGCTCAAATTGCGTAATTGAACTACGAAATCCTCTTGAGTAAGGATTCCCTCCTGTAATGCTCTTCGTATTTCATCTTGTCCTGACAGCACCTTGTTGATTACCTCAACCAACCCCATCAGATCCTCGCCAAACGACATTCCACGAATACTTGAGTGTGGTGTTGGGTTAACTCCCTCAACAATCTTGCCGATTTGATGAAGTCCTTGCCAATGGTGTTTGAAAGAAGATTCAGGAGTCCAACTCATTGCAACGTACCCTTTGTGTTGTTAGTTCAAGGCTCTGGTAATCGTAGTCTCGAATACGCAATAAACCTCGGCAGCAATCAAATTTAAAGCGTGGCTTTCAACAGTAAATTATTTTGTTTTTAATTGCTCGGATAAGTCCAGGCCCAATGAAATCAACGCATGCCTAGAACCAGTCAAATGAACAATGATGCTGGCTATCCCAACCTGTTCAAGACAAAGAAAAGCGACCTCCGAGGAGGTCGCTTGGGGTTGGCCGAAAAATTAAGCTGGTTGGCTTGTTGAACGCAATGCATTGATGCGCTCTTCAAATGCCGCATCTACGATCTCGAACGCCTTGCCTGCAAAAGTGGTTTTTGCACTCGAACGGGAAGTCTCTAAGCGTTGCAACGAGGCGTTTTTAATGGTGTTCAACCACTGGTCAACTCGCTTGCTAACATCGGGCGTCAAAGCTTCATTGGAAGCTACCAAAGCGTTTTGCCCAGGCTTAGAAGCCACCGAAGCAGATGGTGCCGAAGACCCTTCTACAACTGCATCAGATCGAGCAGATGCTGTTTGTGCATCATCGTCGCAGCTGTAGAGCATGAGCATGGAGCCCAAGCAATATCTTCGGACATAGCTCACAGCACTACCAAAGCCCTGTGGGTCTTGAAAGACAAGAGGGCAAGTCACTGTGTCTTCAATCCATTCGCCCGTTTCATGCAAAAGCAACGTAATCAGACTGATCTCGTCGGCTTTGCTTGAAGCGGTCGGGGATTGAATGGTGACGATCCCGTTATCGGCCAACGGCTTTTTGACAGCTTCAATGATGGCTCCAAGATCAGCATAGCTGTTGCCAATGCTTTCGTTGAGTGCGTTTTTCAAAACCTTCGAATCGATTTGACGTGTCGCAATGATCAAGGCCTTGGCCAGGTTGCTGATACTTTCTGACTTATTCACGGGAATCTCCTTGAAATGAATGAGGCGGCGGAATTGCCTAAACCATCAGGGAGATGTACGAACAAAGAAAAACCCAGCCGAGGCTGGGTTTAGGGCTTGCACGCTGAAAGTCAGTCCACCAAGCGCATGAGGTAATCATGGATAGCCTGGGCTTCAGATGCTGCCTTCAAGAGCATTTGCTTTTGGTCGCCAAACTCCTCAAGCCAAGGCTGCAGGTAAGCGGCATGGTTATCCACTTGGGCCTGTGTACGAGGCAGATTGAGAGTCGAACAAAGAAGTGTCGCGGCTATTTCTGCCCGAAGCTCCTCATACGCAAAGCTCACTTTTGGACGCTCCAAGCGCCCCTCTTTCATGGTGGCATGTGCAAGCTCGCGGCATAGCGACGAGTAGAACTCGTAGGTGTCCGCAAATGCTTGGCGTCGGGGCATACCGATCGTGTCCTCAGCAGGCACATACCAGCACCCCCCATTGGCCGATGGCTCTATGTAGTTCAAGCCTTGATCCTGAAGCTTTTTGAGCATCAGATCAACGGCGTAAACAGACTCGATCAAGTTCTTAGGAGTTGCATCCAGGAATTCGACGCCCTTGACCTGGTCAATGTTGAACACCGATGCCGTCCGAAAGCCTCGCAGAAGCTCCTTCTCGACGCCCGTGGTTTGATCCACTTCTTTTTTGATTAGAGGGACTTCGATTTTCACTGCCTTTTCACCCTTCAAATCCCCACCAAGTTTTGCAGACTCCACGAAGGAAATCCACTTTGGGGACCAGTCATTGCGCATGGCCATAAACATCAGATAAAGCGAATTCCCAGAGCGGTACTCCTTACCGGATGTCACGTTAGCAGGACGTCCGGGTGCAGCACCACCTCTCCAAGTCTTTTGCCAAGGGGCCAAACCCGCTTGCATGGCTTCCCAGAGAGCTTCTGCCAGGTTGAAGGTTTGCACTGTATTGCTGTTGATACTTGCTGTCATGATGGTTTCCTCTGTAAATAGTCGGCGGGATTGCCGAAACCACAAGGGAGATGTCCACCCAAAGAAAACACCGGCTCGAAGGCCGGTGTAGGGTTGGTGCTGCGCCTGGTGCTCAGGCCTCTGACTGAGTTCTGTCCCCATCACGGAGCTGAGAAACCCAAACAGGCATATCGTCATGAGACTCATAGGCCATGTCAGCCCAGTACTTCAAACACTGAGGACAACAAACTGATCGAAACTGCTCTCTGTTCAGTGGCGCATATGCTGCATGAACAGACCGACCATCTGCTGCTGGGCACAGCTTACGCCCGGCCTCAATACCTGTGACTGAAAGATGAATGAGGTCGCTCATTTTTTTGCCACCTTCATCGTCGGGCTCTCGCGCTCGGCGCAGTACAAAGTGCCGGACTTGTCTACCGCTGTCCACGTATCACAGCCGAGAATGACTTGATTTTCGGCTTCTGTAACCAGATAGGTGTCCACGCTCATCAAAAACAGAATTGCCGCCAAGGCGGCCAAATTGCAAACGAGTTGAGGGGTCTTCATTAGGATCTCCATATAGCGCCCGAGCGTTATTGCTCTGACTGTTTGGGAGATGTCCCGTGAAAGAAAAACCGCTCCGAAGAGCGGTTTTGGGTTTGCACTGCTTAGATGGCTTCAAGAACTCGCTCAACTGCAAATCGGCCTAAACCGTTCGTCGTGTTGATGTTTGTTGCCGGAAATCCAAATGCTTGCGCAAGTTGAGAGATTGAACGAATTGGCGGTCCAATCATGACGCTTGCTATTTCAATTCCCATTTCACGGGCTTCTGCATAGCAAGAAATCAGGACCGGAAGGTCAGATGTGTCGCCGTCAGTGATGACGATGAGCAACTTCCGCTCTTCTGGCCGTACCACCAGTTCACCCAGAGACTTCTGAACGGCAATGCCGGTAAAAGTCCCTCCCGACAAGGCTGGCAAGGCATAACGCCTGCGCACCCTTGACCACTCTTCTTCGAACTTTTTGACATCGGCATACGCATCGCTATAGGCAATAACTTGGAACGGAACTTCGTACTCATCGAGCAGGTCGCCCATTCCATAGATCAAGCCAAATGCTGCATCGTGCCTTGTCACCTTGTTCGATAGCGCATCTCGCATCGAGCCCGACATATCGACCACAAATTGAACTGCAGTAGAAATTGCCTTGCCTTCTTGCTTTTGCCTGAACACACGACCGTTTCCTAGCTTGACGCGTGAGAGCACACGGTTGTTGAGTGATTTGCCCACCAACTTCGTTGTCTTGTCGCACCTGGTTTCAGACAGGAGCGCATCTTGCAAATCATCCGCCGAGCTTTTCACCATTGAGGCAATCCGCTTGACATCGAGAGGCATATCGCATCGTCCATCAATCTTTGCCAAATCAGCCATGGGCGCAGGGGTTGCCTTATCGCCAATGCTGATAGATGCGCCTTCCGTCACCTCCGTGATTGGCATCTCGTCATCTTTTTGCGCAATGATTTCTTGAGCAGCCTGGGATTCTTGAACCGATCGATTTGTGGGAATTACATCCCCGTCATCGTCTCCAGTTGAGTCGCTTTTAGCAGGCTTCCCAGCTTCAGCGAGTTCACCATCATCCGTACTTTTATCCCCCTCTGTTCGAGCCGTTTGCTCAATTGACTCGTCAGGCGAACCATCAGCACCGCAATTACCTGCGGACTCAGCGGCCTCTTGCTCATCATCTGACTTACTCTTCTGAGTTACCTGCGCACCTTGATCGGACTCAGGTTGCTCAGTTGCTGCCTGCTCAATCAGTTGCATGATGCGTATGGTCAAAGCGATGTTGTCGTCAGTCGTTTTGGAGTTTTGAACCTCCATCGCCACGTCCAACACATCACCCCAGAGCTTTCCCAGATTTCTCCGCAGAATTGGCTCCAAGGCATCTACATTGCCCTTCAATGCTGGTTCTTGGCCAGGGACAAGACGCGCACGAAGTGTGTTGAGCAATCCAGCCATCAGCAAAGCAGATGCAGGAGCAAACTCAAAAGATGACGGTTGTCCAAAAAAACCCCTTCCAACCAGAATCTCCACCATCGTGCTGAGGTTGTGTTTCACACCGGGATAGGCCGCAATTGCCCTGTTCTCGATGTACACGTCCTCAAGGATGTTTTGAATGCCTCCTGACAAATTGTTGAACTTGATTCGGCCACCCTCCTCTGCACGCTTTCGAGCTTCCAGATCGGTAAATCGTCCATGGCCCAAGGCTTCGTGATCGATGACGCCCTCAAGCAACTCTGCGGCTCTCGGGTCATCGCTGTAACTCCACTGCTTCGGGATGAATACAACGCGACGCCCCTTCACCAATCCAATACAAGCGGTTTCACCCACGTACTCACACACATCAATGTCAGCGCGGCCCGCAAGCCACTTTGCCAAAATCATTAGATTTCTCATTGGAATCTCCATTTTTGTGACGGCACGATTGCCGTAACTGTTTGGGAGATGTCCACTCGAACAAAAAACCACACCCCTGACTTTTTGCTACCTGGTGTATCTCTTTGAACGCGCAATTGCGTTGCATGACAGCTTTGCTAAGTCAGCAGCGTGACAAATTGGCAATTGCCAGAAAAAACCCATATGATTGAACTTAAATATTCATAAATAAGCACTTTGTGTACTGCTTAAGAATAATTAACATGGCATTCTTGTCTTTAAGGGCAAGTAAATGCCAATGAAACGAACCGCGAAATTGACAGGCGTGAGCCCGATGCATTTCGAAAATTCGGAGCTTCGCAGTGAACACAATTTCTCTTTACGCAGCATTTGGATCTTCGGCATTAACCGATCAAAACGATCACCAAGAGCGCTTGGTCACCCGGCTTGAGCTTTGCCGCAGCATCGTCGATGAGTTGCTTGATCGAGATCTCATGGGTTTTCTTTTATCTCCCCGCCACCTCAGGAAATTCCTCGCCCATTATTCGTTTTATGCCCCGGCTCCAATTGCCTCACAAATTAGGCGCTGCATTCTGAATGCCGAAATCACCGACGAATTGCACATCTTCATATTGAAAAAATTCAAAGGTTTGCACATCCCAGAGACATCCATTCCAAGCAGTGACGAGCTCAAATCGACGCTAGATCGGAAATACGAGACCTTTGCGCAAGAGGTCAACACGGGAGATGTCCGTTATGAAGTCTCACTTCAAGAACACAAGAACATTGAAAATGAACGGCGATACCGCCACGCCTGCGAACGCGTCAAAACCATCACATGCCCAATTGCTGGTGGCGCTCTTTAGCGAAGTGCTCGCCGCCAGCACTGCCCAGAAATTAAATTCACCAATACTCTTGAAGATCGCTACTAAATTTCAAACTGCCTACCTATAATTGAGACAGTTCACCAGCTTCTTCATTCGAGGAAGCACTTTGCAGTAGCCGACATTCCGGCGGCAATCTCCAACAGCTCACGCGGCACACCCCCAAGGGTTGTCCTTCGAGCGCCGGGTTCAAGTCCCCGTCTCCGACTTGAGTTACATCACACGAGCACTTAGCCGCTAGGGCACTGACTGATCGATTCCACGCATGGACATCGGCTGTTAAAGCGCCTTGCCGTCCGCGTGCTCATTGATTCAATTCATGAGAGATCAATGACATGACGGAAGCCCGCTCAAGTCCAGTCCAGACGCCCAGATTCGACGCCACCTCTCATAAGCCGCTGGCCCGCGTCTTGGTAGATGCACTTCTTGAATACGATCTTCTGGGTGTACTGCTTTCTGGGCCTCACCTTCGTTTAGTTCTGTGTAACCTCGACTTGCAACCCTACCAAGCCACTGCTGCAGCTGTAGCAACTGATCCAGTAGCGAGCTCTGCTTTCCATCAGCAAATGATTGAGATGTTCACCAGTTTCTACATTGATGAGTGCTTGCACGAATCTAAAGAAGCGCTCTTGGCTGATCTGGACAACAAATGTCGACAATGGTTTCCCATGACGCGACAACTTTCGCGCATGGACTTGACGCTCGAACATCAACTGGATCTCCAGCGCCATTACAGGAAACAATGCGCCCTCGCCACTGCGCAACCGCAATGAAGAAAATTTCCCTAGAGCTCCACCAATAGAAAGCGGCCTCCGAAGAGGCCGCTGGGGTTGCACACAGTTCAATTGATCCGCTTGACCACTTTAAGATGGTCGTTCAGATCTTTGCACCCACCCGAGTGCTGATAACGCTTAACGATCGCCCTGCCCTTCAAAATCTCTTCAAGATCTTTCGAACCAGCGTGTCCAGCTTCATCATCATCAAATGCCAGCAGTACGTGTCGTCCCACTAGGCCTTTAATCCACTTATCGTCAGCGTTCCAGTTTTTTGCACCTGGCAAACCTATGACAGTTCGCTTGGTGCCCATCACGACTGCCGAAAGCAAATCAATGGCACCCTCGACAAGCATCAGGTGACCATTACCAGTCCAGATCCAAGGGCCCGGCTCCCCATAGCGAATCGATTTGGCAATCGCCACAGTCGATTCTGTAATCAACCTGAACTCAATACCGCGCTTGTCTGAATTGACGAACGCAAGCGGTCGATAACAGATGGCTGGTGCTCTGGAGCCCTCTTTCCAAATGCCAGACTTGGTCAACAAGTCGCGTCCAACGGTATCAAGCAAGTAGCGCAAGGCGGCATTGGGATCACCAGGTAGCGTCAGGACCAATTGGCGTGTCACCGCATCCATGACACAAGCCTTGGGAATGCCCCGAGACTGCAAGTATTCGATGCACTTCATCTCGGGCAACTGCTGCGCTTTCAGCAGGAGTGCTATCACCTGATTGATGGATTCTTGGTCACGTACGAGTTTCGGCACAGGGGGTAATTCGGCCCGCTTGCGCAAAAGACCATCCTCGTTGCCCAGCAATTGAGTCGCAGCCTCTACGGCCGGCACTCCAAAGAAGGCCGCGGCCGCATCAATGACATCCCCCTTTTCCATGCAAGCAAAACAGTGCCACCTGTTATTTCTGACACTGCACTTCACGGACGCATCTGACGATGGACCGCAATTTGGGCAAGACGAATACCTCACACTCCCAGAGACCGACTTTCCTTTCGCACCCATCAAGCCTTCAAAGAAGCCCGTCAGTGCATAGGTATCACGAACATTTTTGAAATCTACTGACATGATTGAACTCCTTTATGAATTACGGCAAGGCCGTCACTACCGAAGGAGATGTCTAAAGCTTGAAAACAAAGCGATGCGCTCTTGTTTTTAAAAAGATGCGGTTGCAAAGCCCAGGCAAATCACCAAGGATCACCTAATCAAAAACTCGCCCCGATCTGTCTTCATCAAGCGAGTCTTTGGGTCAAATCCGATGAAGACGGCTCCTCCAGGAAGCTTGGCACCCGTTGTGACAGCGACTTTCACCTGAGGAGCCGCGGGCGTTGAGACAATCACTCGCTCCGGGCTGACATCGAGCACCGAAAGGGCTACGACCTCCTCTTCTTGTGTCTCCTTGCTTGTACGCACCCTATTGAGTTGCGCAATCTTGCGCGTTTGCTGCTTTTGGATTTCTTGTGCTTCTTGCACTTGCTTTGCCAATTCAGCCAACTCGACGCTGGTTTTTTCAGCGCCCTCCTCCGCATGCGCAAGTCGCTTTTTCAACAATTGAATTTGCGTCAGCGCTTCCGCAACCACCAATGGTGCAGGCCAATCCTGAATGGCCAAAGCCTCTAAGTCCACTACATTCATTGAGGGCTTTGCCTCTGTAGGTGGCAAAACCAAGGGCGGTTGCACATCGGCAGCAGGTAACTTGATCTCTGGTGCTTGTTCTTGAGTGAACCTCGACATTGCAAACGCAAGGGTTGTTGCCGCTACAAGCACCCCACCGAGCATCACAAGCCGGGCTGTATTTCTGCCTTGCTTGATGGCATCCGCCTTGGCAACTTGAGAACCCATAAAGGGTCTCATCTCGGGCTTTTGTGCATGGGTGCTTGCTTCAGGTGAAGTGACCAAGTCTTCTGCCACCAAAGGCACTGGCCCCTCTCTTTTGAGTGTTTCTTGATCCATAGTGAAAAATAATTAAAACTGTTGTTGCAAATATTATTCCACATGATTGAGAAACGCAATAAAAAACAGCCTCCGAAGAGGCTGTCTGGGTTTGCTTGCGTTTTCACCACACTGGCGCGATCTGACCTGTCTCAAAAGTCACGGTGACCTCAACTGGCTTGATTTGTGAATTCGGCTGCGCAGTTTGTGTTTCGGACCAGGAAGTATCTCCAACCATCAATCTGATTGCCTCTTCGACATCTGCACGTGGATATGGGCGCCCGTTAACAGAAACAATCTCGTATCCTTTGCGCTGTTTCTCCACTATCATTTTTTGAAGCTTGAACGACGTAAAAGCTCCGTAGTTTTTCAACTGAGTGAGTTTTCCCTTGGGCCCATAACGGGCAATGATGGTTCTTGCTCCTCCAAGATCATCATCTCTTTCGATCTCTAGTTTGTAGTCCTTGTTGCTTGAGCCAGAAGAGCAATTCAGCAAAATGCTTCCAATGATTGGCATGTGATCTCCTTATTTAAGTTTGGCGGCATTGCCACAACTACTCAGGAGATGTCCAATAAAAAAAAACAGCCTCGACAGAGGCTGTTTGGTTGATCGATAGCGCTCACCATACTGGTGCAATTTGTCCCGAGTCAAAGGTCACTGCAGAAGTAGACTTGTCTTTAAAGAGGACCTCCATCCAGTTGCTTTCACTCATGAATCCGATGTGCAATCGACCAAGCGCATAGTCCAGCGAGATGGGAACCTCGAACACTTCACTGTTGACCTGGACAAACTCAAATGCATCGTCCAACCATTCCTGAAGCAAGCCTCGCATGGCCAAGACGGTGAATTGGCCATGCTCAATCATGGTCGATCGCTGGTCTATGGATATTGACGCCCTGGATCTGAAGACGGTTTGATCCACCTTCATATTAGATACAACCTCCACAACCCTCTCTTCAACGACACCGTTGCTTCTGGTGCACCGCATGCGCAGGGTACCCAAGATTTTTTCACTCATCCAACACCTCCATTCCAAGCTGAGTCCGGTCAAAGTGCCGTAACTGATCTAGAGATGTCTCCGGCTCAAAAACGCCCTACCCTACCGTTAGACCTCAAAGCGAACTGGGCGGAACATTCCACGAATCACCGAATTTGGCGTGCCCATAAAACTGAATCATTTCAAGCCTGACATGGGCAGATGCGAACCAAGTGGGGCTGTTAATCCTGTCCCGAGCTGTGGGTGTGAGCAAACCCCTCTTGAGCAATGACTCGCCGTAGGCGTTCAACCAAGTTCGGATTTCCTCAGGAGCCATTGACTTCAGATCATCGAGAATTTCAGCCTTCCGTTCAGCAAGCCATTTTTCTGACAGAGCAGATTCATCGAACAAATCTTCGGACTGCTGATTGATTGGAGCATTGACCACTGGTGAATTCAAGTCACCCAAAGTTGACCTGGCAGAAGGAGGGACAACGGGCTCTGAGATCTCCTCTGCAGGAGGGTGCATGCCGCGCAGAATGTGGCGGAGGTATCCAACGGGAGATTCAACCTGCGGCGAGAAGTCCTGCGACATGCGCTCGCTCAGTCTTTCTAAGGCTTGTGAAACTGCCGGCTCTTTGTACTTATCGACTAGGGCCTGCAGTTCTTTGAAGTCACTGATCTTTGCACGCTTGGCCATCTCAAGGACTTGCTCACTTACGGGCTCTATCTTGATCTCCAGTTGAGGCGACGACCGCGCATCACTCTTGACCTTCACAAAAAACTGCGCTTCCTTAATCGACTTGCCGCCGAGCTTATCTTCGATCAATTGGATGTGCAGATCAGACTTCGCATTGATCTCTTCCATGGCTGCTTGAAGGTATTTATTCTTGTATTTGCGCCACTCAATCAACTTCGGCTTGCCCGTTTCCGGGTCAATGACAGATGGGCTGGCCGTCAAGAGCTCAATCCACCACTCAACGGGCATACGACTTGTCAGATGTGAAGGATTATTTCTGTAGCGCGAACAGACTTCGTACAGAACAATTGAGGCATAGAGCTTTAGCTGCGCCAGGTACATCAGGTTGATGGATGCCCAGCGCTTCGGATCGGCAAGCACCTCCAACAATGTGGGTGGCAATGCCCACTGCAAAATCACCATGCCATCTCTTTTGACAATACGCGTCTCAGAGATCATGTTGAACCCGATGTGCACCGGGCCATAGTCAACATCGGGCGCATCCCATGACACTTCTATCTTGCGCATCTCGGAAAGGTAGCTCTTGGCCATGGTGTTTTGGCCTTCTGCGCCCGCTGCACGCAAAACATCAACAAGCGGTGCCTCGAACAAATAATTCCCCGGAGGAATTCCACCCATCTGCTTGAGCGTTTGTTGCGTCACATAGAGGAAGACCGTGTACATCTTCCTCGCCAAAGGCGTTAACTTGTGAGTTCGCGGCACCATGACGAGCGCCTCCACCGGCTTTCGCAGGGTGTTGGATCCGTCACCGAAGAGTCTCACTTCCATGGCTTTTCTTTGTGCTGTTGCAAGTATTATTACGGCAGAAAATTCCAAGTGTCTACGGATGTTAAACATCTGGGACACTTGCAAGCAAGAACAACCGCATTCAATTTTGGCTTGTCGAACTTCATTTGTCTCTATTATGCGTCCCCAGAACTATGCTTTGCAGGGACAGTTGATGGATAAAAGAGGGACACTTACTGTTTTGCGGTTCTTTTGATCGTCGCGTCTGCTCGTCAAATGACCCCAAGTTGATCAGCGTTGACCTTATAAGTTATCCACAGCTGGCCATCCTCCTGGCTTTTTCAGGGCTGGTAAAAAGGGGACACTTGCTTGGTAAAAGAGGGACACTTGGCCGGTAAAACGGGGACACCCAACAGACAAAAGGTGGACACTTGTTTGGTAAATAGTAGACAGTTGAACTTTTCAAGTGTTTGATTTAATTGAATTTTCTTTAGTTATCCACAGGCCTAAATGTATTAAAGGTATATGGTGTTACATAAATAACCCAAGGGCTTGGATGATGCAAGAAAAGTCCAAAATCCCAAACCTTGGCTCATGCAAAGCCTTGTCACCAATGACAATTCATGGATCGCAGTAAAAGAGGGACATTTGCCACTTCTTTGTTGAGCCAACAAAAGAAAGCCACTTGCACAAAATTTTGTGCTTTTGAGCTTGCTTGGTAGAATCCATGTAAAACAAGGAAGTCCAATGGCCACGCCCCTCGTCCCCTCCACTACACCGGCATCCCATAAGCCCATATCGCTTGACGACATCATTGAAATGGAAAGTCGTGTGAGCGCTGCTCTGGGTCGAGTCCGACAAGGGATGTTAGCGCCTACAGAGACAAAAACATCACCCTCATACAACTCGACTGAATTGGCTCATCTCATCGGTGTTGAGAAGTCCAAGCTTCAGTACCGCATCAAAAAGGGCGATTTGCCCCCAGGCACGCTCACTGCAACAGGTGCCAAGCGGGTATGGACGTTGGCCGAGGCACGTCAATGGGTCCGAGCCAGCCGTCAAAAGATGCTTCGCCCAGCAGAACTGGTCGCTGGCACTGTCATTTGCGTTGCGAACTTCAAGGGCGGCGTCGCCAAAACAACCACCACGGCAACTCTTGCTCAAGGGTTGAGCCTTCGTGGCCATAAAGTTTTGGTCATCGATACAGACCCTCAGGGCAGCTTGACAGAGCTTTTCGGCGTCAAGCCCTCTTCTGTTGAGGTTGAAGAAACGGTTTTGCCCCTCTACCAAGGCGAAGAGGAAACACTGGACTATGCCGTGCGCCCTACTTATTGGGACGGTATCGACATCGTCAAGTCGTTTCCTATGGTTTTTGATGCTGAATTCAGTCTTCCTGGCCAGCAAATGCAAAACCCTAAATTCGAGTTTTGGTCAGTGTTGGATGGTGGACTGGACAACTTGCGCAACCAGTACGACGTGATCGTGATCGATACACCTCCATCGCTGAGCTATTCCGCGATCAACGCGTTGATGGCTGCCAATGTGTTGGTCATCCCTATCCCCCCTTCCCTGCTTGATTTCGCATCGTCCGCACAGTTTTGGCGTCTATATTTGGATTTTGCAGAGCCAATTCGTAAAGCACGTGGCGTTGAAAAGACCTATGACTACATCAACGTGCTCATGACGCGCGTGGATAACCAAGAGAGCATGTCGGCCGAGGTTCGTCGTTGGATCATGAACGGCTATGGTGACGGTGTTTTGCCCATTGAGATCCCCAAAACTTCTATTGCCTCTACCGCCAGTTCGCAGTTCGGTACGGTCTACGACGTCAGTGAGTCCCTGTCTGGCTCCAAAACCTGGAAGCGTGCATATGACGCATATGAGCGCTTTGTTGAGTTGATGGAAGAGCAAATTGTCAGCACTTGGACTCATAAAGCTGAAGCAGCCAAAGCGCTTGCAAAAGGTAGCAAGAAATGAAGCAAACACCTCGCAACAAAGCAGCCCTGATTGACTTCAATAATTTGGATCAGACACCCAAGGAGCGCCCAGCATCGTTCGCGACTGCTCCTGGCCAAGCGCTTCAAAACTCCTTGCTTCGCAATGAGCTTGAAAAGTGGTCTGGTGCAACGCCTGTTCGTCCACTGGATCCTAAAACGATCCAGCGCAGTAAGTGGGCCAACCGCCACGACCAGTCCTATCAGGATGATGAGTTTCAAGCCCTGAAAGAAGACATTCAGTCTTCTGGCGGCAACGTGCAACCTATCAAGGTCAGGCCAATACCTGGTCAGAAGGATCGCTACGAAGTCGTCTTTGGTCATCGTCGTCACCAGGCCTGCTTGGACTTGGATATCCCCGTTCTCGCAATGATCTCGGAGGTCGATGATGTTGAGCTGTTCATCGACATGGATCGCGAGAACCGTCAACGTAAGGACATGCGCCCTTTCGAGCTGGGCGTTATGTACGACCGGGCGTTGAAAGAAGCTATTTTCCCTTCCGCCAAGAAGATGGCTGAAGCGACTGGTGCTCACCTAGGGACCATGGGTAAAGCCCTTCTTCTTGCGCGACTTCCGGCTTATGTGATCGGCGCATTCCACTCACCACTGGACCTGCAATACCGGTGGGCTGACTTGTTGGCTCAATCTGTAAAAGAGCGTCCTGAAGAAGTCAAAGAAGTAGCGCGTTCCATCAAGGCGGAAAAGCTTGGTTATAGCGCCAAAGAGGTTTACGAACGCCTGGTCGGCTTGCATTCCGATGCTGCTGATGACGCTGCCCATCGCATCAGTATCAGCGGCTCCACAGGTAGTACTGCTTCCCTTTCGGTGAACCCCTCGGCACGCAGCATGAGCGTCAATGTCAAAAACATTGACCCCGCTAAAGCTGACCAGTTTGAAAAACTGATCAAGGCATTCTTGGGGTAATTTTTAGACAGCAAGAGTTGGGGGGTACGACTGTCGTACCCCCCTTTTTTTGCCTGTATTTTTTGCTCTTTTTGCGAGCAAGGGATACGACCGTCGTACCCCCTCCTCCTCAGAAGCTTTTGCTCGAGCTATTTCGCTTGATCGATGCAAGTGTCCCCGTTTTACCGGGTCTTTCGACGAGCTTCTTTTGCGGCAAGAACCCGCGCCCAGCCATCGCGAGTTTCTTCGATATTGCGCCTGAGTTCTGAGTCGATGTAGATGCTCGTCGTGTCCAGGCTTGCATGTCCCAGATTTCCAGAGACCACTTCGATGGGGACGCCGTTGGCAAGTGCGTGGGTTGCCGAGGTGTGACGCAACCAGTGTGCAGATGCTTTTCTTACTTTTTCCAGCGACCCTGGATCGCGGAACTGCGCATCATTGAGCACCAAACTGAACATCCGCTTGAGCGCAATATGGATCGTTTGTGGCCTCACACCATCCCCGAGTGCTTTGACTTTACGGCTGCTCGATGAAACTTTTACAGCGCGGGTCACAAGTCCACCAATCAGAAAAGTGCCCGGGTCCATGTCCAGAGAAGGGCAGGGCAGGGTAATGAGTCCTCTGTGGGCCATGTAGCGTTCGAGCTCCTGCATCGCTGCGTCATTGACAGACACACTCCGAGGTTTATTACCCTTGCCGATCACATTGATGTACCAACCACCCGCTGTCCCCTTGACCGGGTCGGGTTGTAAAAACCCCAATGCGGCCCGACGTGCCTCTGCCAATTCCGAGATCCGCAAACCTGTGTAGTAGGCGAAATAGAAGATGAACCTGACCCGCGCATGGAAGGGCGTCTCCTTGTCCTTTGGTGTTGTATCCAGATAGTCATCAATGGCTTCAATGACTTCCTGTGGCAATGAGCGACCCTCAGAAGCGGGTGCCCGCAGTGCCAGCGCCTGGATGCTCGTTTGGTCAGATGAGTCGGTTGACCCTCGTCCGATTTCATGCCCCAAGGCTTCAGCCCGGACCCCCTGAAAAGGATTGGCCGTTGTGTACCGCATACCCTGCAACCACGTGAAAAAGCCCGAGATGATGACCAGTGTTTTGGTGATGCTGGCAGGGCTCAAGCTTGACTTGGTAAAGCCGGGAACTCGGATCACGCCTTCCTCAAGAGGGCTGCGATCTTTTGCTGAAACTGGCCCTTTTTTGGTTTGGAGAACAGGGGGGATTTCAGAAAGAAAGTCCCTGTATGCCAATGCATCTTCGTGCATCAGGGATGTCATGGCGCACCCTCTAACCCCAGTACTCCATGAGATCAGGCGCATGATTTCACGCTCATAGACGCGCACCGTGGCCTGACTTTTTTTGTTCTTCAGCCATGCTTTCATGGCTTCGTAATCGTTCGTTGCATCGATGACCGACAGTTCGTTTCCGGGTCGAAACCGCCCCAATGAACCATCAAAATCCTGGACTCTGGGCAGAGTGTTTGCGGGGTAGGGCAGGGGGGTACGACTGTCGTACCCCTTTAAAGCAACAGCATTTGACGAGTCCGCAGAAGAGGAGAGGGGAGGGGGTACGACCGTCGTATCCCCCTCGATGATTGCACTTGATGGGGTTGATTTTTCGCCCAGGAGGAGGGGGGTACGACCGTCGTACCCTTTGGGATTCACCAAAGTTTGAGGAGCCAGGATAGGTAATTCAGCGTGGGGTACGACAGTCGTATCCCCTGAATTTAATGGGCTGGAAAGTTGTTTGAGATCCAGTGTCTGGAAGGCGGGTTTCACGTCGTAGGACCGAGGGCGAGCTTCAACCTTGGCCTTAATGGCGTCTAAATTCAGACCTTGAGTGCGCAGGAAAACCTCAATTCGGTGTGCCTTGTTTTCTCCAATTCCTGCAATTTCGTCATGCCATTCCAGTGGCTCTTGGGCAATGGCCGTGGCGAGGTCTTCAATACTTTTGATCCCCGCCGTGAGTAAACGGGAGGAGACTTTTTCATCAAACCAACCGTCCACTGAATCGGTGAATTGGATGGGTGCGGAAAGCAAATGTTGCAAGCGGCCAATCAGGTCCAGCTGGCGGCGAACGAGACGCGAGCGTCGATCTTGGGCGCGATCCTCATCTTTTTTTTCTGCAGGGAATCGGTCCTGGTACGCGGCTAACAACTCCTCTTCGCTGAAGCTGTCGGCGTGATCGAGTGAATCTAAGAACGATTCAAAACTTGGCCTGGTTGGGGAAGGGGAGGGGAGGGCATTTTGACCAAATTGGGATCCGGGCCGTATTTGGCGCGCCGATCGAACCAACGTAGAACCACCGCTAATTCCGGCTCTGGTAGCTGCCAGTGCAAGCTCTTGCATCACCAAGATCAGTGTGGTCTTGGTTTGACGCAAATCCATAGCCTGACCGTCGATACCGATAGCCGGGAAATAGCGAGGACCCAAGTCGGCCAGGTCTAAGCCGTTGACCCAGCCCTTGGCTAATGCGAGGTGTGAAACGGTGATCTTGGGGCGGAGGATGGAATCGAAGTTCATGGTGCAAGCCCATTTAGGCGGCGACGGCAAAAACCCCAGCGCGAGCGCCGGGGTGGGGGAGGGAATGGATGCGCATGTTCATGCCACGGCGAACAAGTCGCCTTGAACAAAAACAGGCAAGGGCAGGGGGCGCGGAGGCGAATTTGCGTGCCGATGTTCGGGGGTGCGCGCGGTAGCCGGATTGCAAGATCCAGGGGAGGGTGGTGGACCCCAGGCATTGAGCGCCTGACTGAGCGCAAAGAAGGGGGCATCCTTTTCGGTTCGCTGGCCAAAATAGACCATCGTTTTGGATGCGCGCGGGATGCGGACTTTTTTCACGGGAACTCCTGAGTAAAAACATCGCAGCGGGATTGCTGTGACTGCTCGGGAGATGTCTGGGCCTTGGAAAGGATAAAAAACCGGTTTTTGGGCGATATGAAGGGGCAAAACCCTCTAAAACGACGTTTAAGCCATTGTTTGCCAGTTGGAGTGGCAACCCCCCTACCCCACCCGAAAAAACGCCTTCAGCGCCGTTCTGAGAGGTCGATTTTTGGGTTGAGTTCTGTCTGAATGGCTGGTAATGAGGTCTTGTGAGAACGCACCTGGTCCCATTTAGGAGAGCCTTGATGCGTGTTGTCCGGTTGATCGTATCCATCTGAAATTTTGCGGACGTGGGCACGCCGGTTGAAACTGCGGACAGCTCAAAACTTTGTGCGTTCCGTTCAAGACTCAGTGAGTGCGAATTCATGGAGGGTCAAAAAGCTGTTTTAGATCAATGACTTGGACTGGCCAACAATAAAAAATGCCGTTTTAAGCATCATTTTTATATAGTAGAGAATGGGGATTCTCTACTATAAAAGTAAAAAGGGCAAGGGAACAACAATCGCGTTCCGCGGCCACAAAGGTAAATTTGATACGGATTTGAAGGTAAATCTGATGCTACTCATCAATAAAAAGTAAATTTGATACAGAGAGCCTCTCGTCTAGCTGCGGAAAACGAGATTCATTTTTTTGGCTTACCCAAAGGAGGAATGCTCTTCTTTGCCACAGATTTGGATTTCTTGGGCAGCACATCGTTGAGGCGCGCAAGATAGCCAGATGCACGCTCAGCAAGCAGTGTGTTTTGTATGGATTACTCACACGACGTCAAATTTACTTTCTTTTGGCCGTATCAAATTTATTATTAATTGCCGGATCTCTATAGCTACAGGGGGCAACTTTCTGTATCAAATTTACCT
>JACCDU010044270.1_pt1 | contig 50492 bp, 43 predicted proteins | sample 7446081 | NCBI WGS metagenome assembly JACCDU01 (sample SAMN15323447, study PRJNA562643) | freshwater metagenome | isolation source: river surface water | place: USA:Blue River Watershed | collected 2017-08-17 | reverse complement strand
TAAGCTCCTTGGCTAAAGCCACAGCCAGCATTTGTGCGGGTAGGTAACCCCTGCGCTTATGGGCCTCGGGTCGGCTTGGTGGCACAACTAAAACATCATGATGGTTCACAGATTCAAAAATGGCCACCGCCATGGGCTTGGCGAAATATTTGGCCAACGAGGTGACCCCTTGCTCTTTAAAACTCTCAATAAGTTGGGCAGAAACTTCGTCATAATCGCGAACTACCCAACCCTGAAGCGTGCCGCGGTGCACCGCTTGCCGACCCGGTGAAATTTGGAGGTCGCAATCAGCGCACAGAATTGACGGGGGTTTTGAGCAAAGCACGCACTTGACCGGTAGCCAGAGGTCTAGAAAATCTTCAAGCACCAATCCATGGTTTCAGGCAGGCTTTGAGATCAAAGCCTGATCGACCAAACGGTGGATAACCTGCTAAGCGGCCCATCAGTTGGGCTGCTGCCGAATGCTATGTTGCCGGGAAGTGCACAGCGGTAACCTGACCGCGAAGCAGGGTCCAGCCGACACCGCGCTGCTGGTAAAGCTCACCGCGTGAATTGAGAATGAAGATTGAACCGGCCGAGCTATTTCCCACAACCTTGGCTCCGGCCTCAATTCGAGGAAGCGTGGTTGAGACACCACCCAGAGTCTGAACGCTAGCGGAGGTGTAAGACTCCCCTGCTGCCTCTAGGTAGCCAATTGACGTGGCATTAACCCAGCTTGCTGAAATCACTGGCAGTTTGGAATTGACTGGCTGAATTGGCTCGGCAAGTTCAATTGGGCGGCCGTTTTCATCGCGCACGATTGCTGAAACAAAGATTTTTCGGTCAGAACCAGTGCCAGCCACGATCAAGGCTCGGGCACCTTCTTCGCTGATTGAAATCTCATACTTGGATAGCGGAATCAACCAATTGGCCAGAATTGGCAGAGGCTGGCCAGCTTGGCCGTAAATTTTCAAGACCGATCCTGGCGCAGTTCCGGAAACCCAACTAAACCCCTGGCGGTCGATCACAGGCGAAACATATCCCGTACCTTCGGCCAGAAGCTTTGCCTTGCTGCCCAATGTTCCAAAGCTGCTGAGGTAAATGCCTGCCGAACCGCGAACCAGCATCGTGCGCTCGTCGGAGCTTAGCGAGAATTCGGTGGCGCCCAATTGATCGAGAACACCATTGGTGCCGACAATCTTGGTTGAACTGCTCACATCTACGTAGCTCAGGCCACTCTCAAGAAAAGCCACCGGAGAGCTTGAAAGGGAGGTTGGCGTGAATGCGTCTATGTCAACAATGTCCTGTGGTGCCCGCTCAATTTGGAGGCGAACGGTGAAAACCGAATTTAGCTGCAACAGGGTTTCACGAATCTGGGCCTCCATCAGCTGCTTCTCGCGATATGTGGTTGACAGCGCCCTGGATGAAAGATCGACTACTGCTTGCCCGCCAGTTACGTTGACCGAGCTGAGAGAGAGTTTCGTGCCGGCAGGGATTGCAGATGTCACAGCCGGATCTAGCCACGCACTCGGCCCCTTGAGCAGGGCGTCAATTAGGCGGGTACTGGTTGAGGCTCTTGATGGAAACCAGCGAAGATCAGGAACCAGGTAGTTCAGCTGGTTGTCAAAGAAATAAAGCGCGTAGGACTGGAAAATTACGTCAAAGACCGGGCGGATAACGGTGGTCAAATTTGGCGCGCTAGAGATGCGCCATTCATTGCCCTCTTTTACGAAGGAGAAATACAAGCTCTCGGTGGCACCTTCGGTGGCAATCGAATACTGCCCCTGACCGTTCACTTGCGCTGAAAGTCTGATATCGACTCGCGCAGTCTGATCCGTAGTTGCCACGATCTCAGGCGATCCTTGGCGAATCAAAACACCTGAACTTGGTTTCCAAATTGATTTGAAGTCCTCGCTCAAAAACTCGCGAGCGATTGAATAGTCATTCTGCGGACCAGTACCGGCGTTTAGAAAACCCAACAGAATCTCTTCTTGGCTTGCCTGCAGCTCAGGACCTTGCGGAGAGTAGTAAAGGTAATCGTTCTCGAGTGATGACTGAATGTCAGGACCAGTTTTGATGGCCCCAGAAGTTGGCAATTGGGCACAACCGGTTGCAATTAGGGCAACGGCCAACGACAGTAAGGCGGCTGAAATGCGGGCTAGTGGCTTCACTTGGCGGTCACCTCCTTCTTGGTCTTAGTTTTTCCCTTTGGTGGCAATGGCAGTGGTGATTGAGTGAACACCATTCCCCTGCGGCGCGGCAAAGTCAGACGGAATGAGGCGCCCTCGTTGGGTTTTGCCCAAACCTGAAGCCAGCCGCTGTGCAGGTGGGTGTCTTCGAGCGAAATTGCCAGACCCAAACCCGTACCTCCGGTGGTGCGCTTGCGAGCTGGGTCGGCGCGCCAGAATCGGTCGAATACTCGGTCAACCTCGGCACGCGTCATGCCAATACCTGAATCGGTGACGCTAACCGCAACAGCTGTGTCATTGACACCAACAGCAACCTGGATTGGCTTGCCCTCACCATGTTCAATAGCGTTAGCCAGCAGGTTGCGCACCAGGCGCTCAATTCTGCGACCATCAATTTCGGCGTCGACCTCACCTGCAGGAATCGAAATCTGAATCTCAGAACCCTTGCTTCGGGCTAGTGGCTCGAGGCCAACGATCGCCATGCCGACCACACCGTTCAAATCTTGCACCTCAAGCTCGGCTGCAACGGCGCCTGCGTCATAACGAGAGATTTCGAGCAGGTCGTTGAGCAAGACCTGAAAGCGGTCAATCTGATCGTGCATCAGCTCTGCCGAGCGGCGGGCGGCTGGTTGCAAAGTCTCGCGGCTGGCAAAAATAACCTCGCCGGCCAACTTGATTGTGGTTAGCGGGGTGCGCAACTCGTGCGAGACGTCAGAAACGAATCGTTGTTGCATTTTTGAAACCGAGGCCAACTTGGTAATTTGCTTCTGCAAACTGTCAGCCATGCGGTTGAACGAGTGGGCAAGTTTGGCAATAACGTCTTCGCCGCGCTCCGGAAGACGGCGCTCAAGGTCACCCTCGGCAATTTGCTCAGACACCAAGGCAGCTTCTTGAACCGGTCTAACCAGCCAGTTGGTCACAAAGTAGGTGATGGCACCGATGATGAGCAGCAGCACGATTCCGGCAAACACCAGCGTGCGCTGCACGAAATCTAGAGTCTGCTGCTCGTTATTTAGGTCAAACACCAGGTAGAGCTCGTAGGCCCCGGCCAACGGAATATCGATTGGTGCACCGACCACAACGCCTGGGTGGTTGAATCCGTCATCGCCAACAATTGAGATTGGCTGGTAGATCAGTTTGCCCTGTGATGCACGCACCCGGTCTCTGAAGTCTGGTGTGATCAAGCCGGTGTCTAGGTCTGCCGAGATTGGGCTCTGCAACACCTGAGTGGAAGTTCCGCCCGGAGTGCGCAACAGAGCAACCTGGCGCGAGTTGTTGGAATCGGTGGATTCAAGTTTTGGAATAACCGAGTTGAGCAAAGTTTGCATTGAAACTTCATCGCTCACCGTGGCTGCCGAGAACGAGTTTTGAACCTCAACCACACCCTTTTCAGATTCATTTAGAACCTGGTCTACACGGGTGGTGTAAAGACCATTGCCAATTGAGTATGAAAGAAACCCACCGATGATGAGCAGCGAGACGCCACTGAGCACTACGGTCGAGAACACCGCGCGAACCTGCAGGAATTGGCGGAAGAGACCGAGCGCCCAGCGAATGGCTGCCCGAATTTTCACTTAGCTCTGGCCAGCCTTATAGCCAATGCCGCGAACGGTCGTGACGATCTTTGGGTTGTCCGGGTCTTCTTCAACTTTCGAGCGCAGGCGCTGAACGTGCACGTTGACCAAACGGGTATCAGCCTTGTAGTGGTAACCCCAAACAGTCTCGAGCAGCATTTCACGCGTGAACACCTGCTTTGGCTTTAGCGCCAAAGTAAGCAACAAGTTGAATTCAAGCGGAGTCAAAGAAAGCTTTTCAGAACCGCGGCGAACCTCATGACCCACAATGTCTAGGGTCAATGGGCCAATGGTGATGATTTCACCTTCAGGCTCAGCCAATGGGCGCAGGCGGGCCTTGATGCGGGCAATCAAAACGGCCGGCTCAAACGGCTTAACAACATAGTCGTCTGCACCGGCTTCTAGGCCGCGAACCACATCTTCGCTCTCGGTCTTTGCCGTAAGCATGATGATTGGGGTTCCACATTCAGCACGAATCTGCTCACAAACTGCAATGCCGTCCATGCCAGGAAGCATGACATCAAGCAAAACTAGATCTGGCTTGACCTCGTTGAACTTTTCGAGGGCACCTGAACCAGCATCGTGGTAGTCAACCTCGAAGCCCTCTGACTCAAGAACAATTCCAACCATCTCGCGAAGAGCATTGTCGTCATCTACGACCAAAATACTGTGTGGCATGATCCCCTCTGAGATTCCTTGGTGCCTCTGCATACCCTCTAAAAGGTACGCCGAAATTTTTAGTAACGGTAGTGGTCAACCTTATAAGGGCCCTCAACCGGAACACCAATGTAGGCGGCCTGTTGAGATGACAACTGAGTTAATTCAACACCAAGTGCGTCAAGGTGCAAACGCGCCACCTTTTCGTCCAGCGACTTTGGCAAAATGTGAACACCAAGCGGGTACTGCTCTGTCTTGGTGAACAGCTCAATCTGAGCCAGAACTTGGTTTGCAAACGAGGTGCTCATCACAAAGCTTGGGTGGCCGGTTGCGTTGCCTAGGTTCATCAAACGGCCCTCGCTGAGAATCAGCACAGAGCGGCCATTTGGTAAGCGCCACTCGTGAACCTGAGGCTTAATCTCAATTTTCTCGACGCCGTCGATCTGATTGATTCCGGCCATGTCCACCTCGTCATCAAAGTGCCCCACGTTGGCGATGATGGCCTGGTGCTTCATTTGGAACAGGTGCTCAGGCTTGATGATGGCAGTGTTGCCTGTGGCAGTCACAAAAATGTCGATGGTTTCAATCACCGATTCAAGAGCGGCAACCTGATAGCCATCCATGACTGCTTGAAGTGCACAGATTGGATCAATCTCACTAACAATCACGCGAGCTCCCTGGCCACGCATAGCCTCTGCAGAGCCCTTGCCAACATCGCCGTAGCCGGCAACGAAAACAGTCTTGCCGCCAATTAGGGTATCGGTGGCGCGGTTTAGACCGTCTGGCAACGAGTGGCGAATTCCGTACTTGTTATCAAACTTTGACTTGGTTACCGAGTCATTCACGTTGATGGCTGGGAACAGCAGCTCGCCGCGCTTGAAGAAGTCGTACAAACGGTGAACGCCGGTAGTGGTCTCTTCGGTGACACCCTTGATTTCAGCTGCAATGCGGGTGAAACGGGTTGGGTCCAACTGAATTGACTTAGCCAACAGGTCGAGAATTACACCGTACTCTTCTGAGTCGTTTGCGCCCTTTGCCGGCACTGCACCGGCAAGTTCAAACTCACGGCCCTTGTGGACTAGCAAGGTGGCGTCACCGCCGTCGTCAAGAATCATGTTTGGGCCGGTGTAGTCGGCGCCTTCGGCCGCCGCTTCTGCAGACCAGTCAAAAATGCGATCGGTGCACCACCAGTACTCTTCAAGACTTTCGCCCTTCCAAGCAAATACTGGAGTTCCCTGCGGGTTCTCAGGGGTGCCGTTTAGGCCGACGACAACTGCCGCTGCCGCCTCATCTTGAGTTGAAAAGATGTTGCAAGAAGCCCAGCGCACCTGAGCACCTAGTGCCACCAAAGTCTCAATAAGCACAGCGGTCTGAACCGTCATGTGCAATGAACCGGTGATTCTTGCACCCTTCAGCGGCTGGCTCGGTGCAAATTCCGCACGAATAGCCATCAGGCCAGGCATCTCGTTCTCGGCTAGGCGCAGCTGGTGGCGGCCTGCCTCGGCTAGAGAAAGGTCGGCTACTTTGAAATCAAAAGCGGTGTTGACTGACAAATTATTCTGCTTTCTGCTGGATGAGGCGTAGAACCTCATCGCGAATCTGGATCATGTCGGCCTCATTCTTGGCTTCGACATTTAGGCGAAGTAGCGGCTCAGTGTTCGAAGAGCGAACATTGAACCACCACCATGAACCAGCTTCGGCAGGCTTGCCTTGCTCTGGGTTGTTTACTGCGGTGATGCCGTCAAACTCGTCAAAGCTGGCGCGGTCGGCAAATGCTGCCTGAACGCGGGCCTTAGCGGCTGCAACATCAGAAACAGTTGAGTTGATTTCTCCACTCAAGAAATACGGGTTGTACTGCTTGGCAAACTCAGACAATGGTTGGCTTTGTGCACCAAACTCTGCCAACACGTGCATGGCGGCTAGCATTCCGTTGTCCGCTCCCCAGAAGTCTCTGAAGTAGTAGTGGGCAGAGTGTTCGCCACCAAAAATGGCGTTGGTTGCAGCCATCTGGTCTTTGATAAGTGAGTGACCAACCTTGGTCTTTACGGCTTTGGCGCCGTCCTCTGCGATTACCTCTTCGACGACCTTGGAAGTCAACAGGTTGTGCAAGACGGTTACCGGCGCACCTGGGTTGGTGGCTCGCTCACGGGCAATCTCTCGGCGGGCAACAATGGCAGCCACAGCTGACGGCGTTACAGGGTCACCTTTTTCATCGATGACAAAGCAACGGTCAGCGTCGCCGTCGAACGCTAGGCCAATGTCGGCACCGTGCTCGACAACGGCTTTTTGCAGGTCAACCAGGTTCTTTGGATCAAGCGGGTTGGCCTCATGGTTTGGGAAACTTCCGTCAAGCTCAAAGTACATAGGGATGATTTGAAGTGGCAGGCGTTCTAGGTCAGAGGCGGTGCCAAGCACTGCCGGCACGGTCATGCCGCCCATGCCGTTGCCAGCATCTACGACCACCTTTAACGGGCGAATGCCGCTTAGGTCTACCAACTCGCGCAGGTAGCTAGCGTAAGGAACCAGAATGTGCATGTCACGGAAGGTTCCAGGCACCTCAACCTCATCGATGCCGTTTTCAAGGTAAGCCTTGGCGCGGTCACGAATGTTAGCGAGGCCCGTGTCTAGGCTGATGCCACGAGCACCAGCGCGGGAGAACTTAATGCCGTTATAGGTAGCTGGATTGTGGCTGGCAGTGAACATTGCAGCTGGGGCATTCAGAATGCCCGAAGCAAAGTACGACTCATCGGTTGAGCAAAGACCAATCGAGACAACATTGGCGCCGCGCGCTTGCGCACCCTCAGCAAATGCGTCTGCGAATTCAGGTGAAGAGTCACGCATGTCATGGCCCACAACTACGTCTTGACCCGCAGCTTCGAGCTCGTCTACAAAGCCCGCTGCAAGGGCAGCCACGATCTGTGGGGTCAACTGAGAACCCACCAAACCGCGAACGTCGTAGGTCTTAACCATTGCATTCCAGTCGACTGACATGAAACTCCGAATCTATAGGGGGCTTGGGTTTAAGAATACCAAGAGCGCCCCTCAAATAGACTGGCCTCATGGTTGACCAACAGCGCTCGCGCGGCAGCTTCAGAGACCGCCATGGGCGCGGTTCGAGGCAGTTGCTGCTGAGCCCACTCTTTAGAACTGGTTCGCGCAACACCAGCTTTGGGCAAATTGTGTCCGGCGCCTGCGAATACCTTCAGTCGGTTTACCCAGACGAGCTGCAAGACCTGAAATGGCAGGTTCGCGATGCCCCAAAACTTAGCCCCGATGCCAAGGCGGTAACCCGCTGGGCAGTGCGTCAAGAAGACATGTTGGTTATTATCTACCGTTTGCCGCTGGAACGCCTTGGGCACGTTCGCCGGGCTGATGCCATGCACGAACGCATGCACATTGAAGAATCTGTGTTCTCTGCTGTTGCCAAACTTCTTGGCAAAGAGCCCTGGGAACTAATGAACCGAGACTGAGACTTTTCCGCTCAAGTTCTTCTGATCCACCACGGCAATATTTGCCACGGCGCCATCAACATCAACAATCAAAACTGCAGCCGAAGCTTCTGTTGCAGCGGGGATGGTGAGAGTGGCGTTAGGGGTCACCTGGGTTACCCGAATGTCTTTAGTAACCAGGTTGAAGACGCAGATTTTTGACAATCCAGCGGCAGGAACTGTCACTTTTCGTTCGGCCCCAGAAATTTCGGCAGATGCCAGCCAGGTGAAATCTGGGGTGCCATTGGCCACGACTCGAGGCAACCGCACGGCAGTCAAAAGCTCAACATTTGAGTTCACCAACGCCACGTAATTTCCGTCGGCAAGGTCGGTCAAAGGCACATCCACCATGGTTCCTGGCTTGATGTCCTGTTGAATAACCGTGCCAAAAGTTTTTACATCGGCGCCCATGATTTGAGCAGTCACGGTTGCCGTCTCATTTGTTGGGTTGAAGAAGCGCACCGTTGTAACCAGGTCGGCGTAAGCCTCGTTGCCGGCAGCCAATTTCTGCGCCAGCTTGACCCCGCGAATAAAAATCCCCGGCACCACTGATTCTTTCGCTGCAGGCGCCGATGGGGCAATGTAGTCAACACCGATAGGGGTTAGGCCGTTCACGTTTCGTTGCTGGATCCAGGCCGCAACCGCCCCGCCCTTTGCTGTCACGTGGGTCACAAAACCGGCCGAGCGCGGGACCAAACCAGAAAGCGGAAGCACAGTCTCTTTGCCTGCAACCACCGAGATTCCATTGAGACCCGCGGCATCAATGGCGCCACCGGCTGTGAAGATTTCGAGGTCAACGGTCGCGTCTACAGCGGTTGGGTTCTTAAGAATTAGCAGTGCCTCATGGCCAGTAGTTGTGTCGCCACCGTTCAACCAGATATCGCTTGATGGCCGCTGGCAGGCTGATGCCGCTAGGCCATAAATGCTAGATGACTTTGCCAGTTGCAGCTGGTTCACATTGAGCAAACTAGACCCTTGAGTGGCCAGACCCTGCGGGTCAATCACCGTATAGACACCATTTCTAATGGCCAAATCAGTGCCGTCCGGGCCTTCAAAATTGCTGGCGATAGCGGGTGAGCCAACTTGCACAAACGAACCCAGTTTGTCGCCCGAGGCACCACCCGACTGATAGAGGCCACCGGGGCACACCAACGAAAGATCGCGGGCTTTGACCTCCAGCTGCTTGCTTGCCGGTTGACTGCCAACTTGAACGTCTAGGGTGGGCGCGTAAACCACCGCAGCCGCACCGGTAGCCGCAACCAGAGTCAGGGTCAGGATTCTTTTCCACATCAGACTTCTTCACCGGCCTCAACAAAAATCGAACTTTCGGCTGCCGATTTACGGCGGCGGCCAGCGGCGGTTGGCAGAGCCAACAGAACAAAACCGGCGAGAATCGCGGCCTGGACACCCTTGGTGACTGACCAAAGACCCGATGCGTCAACTGGCTCGGCCACGGAACTCGTGTTTGGCTTAGCTACTCGCCAAAGACCACCAAAGTCGGTCTCGCCAACCGCTTCAAGCTCTTTTACAGAATTCAAATTGATGGCCAAATCTGCACGCGCTGAGGATTGCGCCTGTGGCACCAAAATGTATCCGATTCCGGCGTCGAATAGAGTTCCTTCAAGATCCGAATCATTGGCAGCCACTAGTGAACCAACCAGGTCAGAAAGTTGATCTTTGGCCTCACTGGTTTGGCCCGCCAGGGCAAAACGGTAGTTCAAACTGAGGTCTTCGAAGTGAACCCCATCTCCCGTAATTAATTCGGCCGAGTAATTTACCGAGCCATCACTTTGGGCTACCGGGTTAATCACCAAAACCTTCAGCGCCAACTGCTGAGCAGCTTCAGCGGCGACGATTGACGGCACCACGCGGCCATCGGTGTGTTTGATTGCCGGAATGGTTGAACCCACGAAAGCCATGATTGGGAGCAAAGCCGTTACCAATACACCTGCGGCCCAGCGCCGGGCGATAACCGAACTTAGCTGGTCGAGGGCCAATGCCAAAAGTGCAGAAATCGCCAACCCGTAAGCCGCCAACAGCACCATAGGCGAACCGACCACAAATGATTCGACCGCCTGGTTGACCCCGCTAGAAACAGCAACAAAACTGATCTGCGCAAACATCCAAGCTGCAGCCAATGAGGCCAAGGCGATAGCCCAAATTGACGCTGCTAAACCAGCACGCTTTGTAGCGGCAGCCAACAGTGCCAGCCCAACAGCTGGAATTACCAACCAGAGGCCAACTTGCCCAAAGCCGGAAATTTGAGCGCCAAAGTTGAAGCCACCCAGGATGAACTGCCAAGCTTCAGGAACTTGAGTGCTGAGCGGCACACCTGGGTCTGCCAAAAGTGCCAGTACGTTGCTCTGCTGAATTTGCCACAGCACGGTTGGCCCAAAAATTGCAGCCAAAGGTAGCGGCGCCCAGATCAGGTAAGCGGCCCGGCGCCATTTCACGGCCATCAGCACGGCAACTGCCAAGGCCATGATTGGAATCGTCGACGGCGAACTACCACCCACAATGACCATCAAAAGGCCAGCTGAGGCCACCCAAGACCAGCTTTGCTGAGTTGACTTAGTGACGCGGCCCAAATTGGCAATGCGCGCCAATGCCAACACCAACCAAGGCAGAGCCACGATGGCCAGCACCGATGGGACGCGAGCTTCAGTTTGAGCGGCGGTAAATGATGGCCAAAGAGCAAAGGTTAGACCAGCCAAAATTCGGACGATAGCACTCTGAGATACCAGCGATGCCACACGCCATGCACCCATAAATGCCAACGATTTTGCCAATAGGAATACCAGTGAAATCGAAAGTGAAGGCGCCCAGAAAGTTAGCGACCCTACCAGCACCAAAACCCAAGAAAACGGGTCACTCGGACCGTAAAAACCAAAACCAATTTCTTGGTAGCTGGTGCCGGCTTTAGCAAACAGATCAAGCCAGTTGCCAGCCAAAGGCATTGAGCCTGGGCCAACTAGTGCAACAGCGCTCGGCCAGAACGCCCAGCTCACAGTCAAAAGCGCAGCGGCAAACCAGAGTCCACCAGAAGCAACGAATCCCACCGAGTTTGTGGTCGCTACCTCACCACGATTGAATGCCTCCATAGCCGCATGCGACTCTTGGGCGTCTAATTGGGAGCGAGCGCCAGCCCTGACGTCGGTCCAATCGGCACGAAGCGCTCTGAGCTTTTTGAACGGAATCACTTTGGGCTTATGCAGTCGACCAGAAAGGCGTGCGGGCAAAGTCAGGAAACCCCAAATCGCGGCAGAGATTTCTGACCAAATTCTGTCTGGGCGCTTGGCAACGATTCTCCAAATTGCTCTAACCAAACCGATGGTCGGCAAGAACAACCAAAACAGCAGCGCGGCGGGTAGTGGCGCGTAAACCAAGCGCAGGTGAATAGCGGCTCGGCGAAGCGCCGCCTTTGGTGAGGTTTTCAACCAACGGCGTGGCCTCTGACCAGCCAGAGACAGGCCCGCATGTGCCACCTTAGCGGTTGGAACCACCACCACTCGGTAACCTGCAAGGCGGGCGCGAATGGAGAAATCAAAGTCGGCAGCCAAAGCCGGAGCGCGATGGTCAAAACCGCCGAGCTGGTCGAAGGCATCAATCCGGATCAGTGCACCGGCGGTGCCGACAGCCATCACATCGTCGGTGTCATCATGCTGGCCTTGGTCTAGCTCACCGCGCACCAAAGAGAATAGGTCACCGAGCGGGGTCAAGGTTAGGCCCTGTTGCATCACCAAGCGTGGGTTTACCCAGTCCACTTGTTTTGGCCCTGCCACAACTACCGAGGGTGAGATTTCGGTAGCCAGAAGAAGGTTTTCTAATGCAGTTGACTGCGGGGCACTGTCATCGTGAAGCAGCCACAACCAAGCTGAGTCGAGGGCGTGTGCTCGCGCTTCGGAAATAATTTTGGCCAGGCTTGATTTGTGTGCCAGCCGAATAATTTGCTGGATTCCGGCCTCTTGGGCAATTGCGGAACAGTCATCGGTGGTTGAGGTATCAACAAGCAGAATCTGCTCAGGTGAACGAGTTTGAGCCCTAAGAGCCGCGATGGACGCCTTCAGGTACTCAGGTTCGTCATGCGCGATTAAAACCGCAGTTACTGTTTGCTTCATGAGCTAAGGCTCAGAGCCCAGTAGTTAGGCGCGCTTCTTTAGCTTGCGACGCTCACGCTCAGAAAGGCCACCCCAGATACCAAAGCGCTCATCATTGGCCAATGCGTAGTCAAGACACTGGGCCTTCACTTCGCAACCCTGGCAAATGCGCTTTGCATCTCGAGTTGATCCGCCCTTTTCAGGAAAGAATGCCTCTGGGTCGGTCTGTGCACATAGTGCGTCAGCCTGCCAAGAAAGTGGATCATTTTCAGGATCTGAGTACGCCCCCGCGACACCTAGTCGGATCGGGTCGACAAACCAGTTCTCTGGTACACGACTACGACTGTCCATTACTAATTTCCTTAACCGATTACACGCCTGAGGCACGCATCTTGTAAATAATTCCTTGGATGTAATTACACTCTTGTAATTCACTCCGTGTCAAATTGAGAAAATAACGATTTATGGCTTATTAAGCCCAGACAGGGGGCTACCCGAAGGTTTAGCGCGAAGTTGAAGTTGCAATAATCACGGTGCCGCTGCCAGCCAAACTGAAAAGCCTTGCATCTGCTGACATGTAGGCGGCCTCGCCGCGCTTTAGAACCAAACGCTCTTCGATGCTGTCGCTGACGGCAACTTCACCGGAAATACACAAAAAGATACTGTCGCCTGGCAGATTTAGGTCAGCCAAAACCACCGATCCGTCCACCTCTGCTCGATAAAACATGAAGTCATCGACATCGCTCGGAAAATGAGTCAGGCCTCGAGTTAGCTCTTCCGGCTGAATCAGGCCGATTTTTACGGCAGAAAAATCGATAACGTTCTCTAACTCGTCGACATCGATGTGCTTTGGGGTCAATCCACCGCGCAAAACGTTATCCGAAGATGCCATCAACTCGATACCCAAGCCGCCCAGATAAGCGTGAATGTTGCCAGCAGGCAAGTAAAGCGCCTGACCGGGCTCTAGATAAATGTGATTCATCAGCATGGCGATGACTACGCCAGGGTCACCCGGGTACAAACGATTTAGGCGATCGGCCAGTTCAAAGCGGGCATCCCACTCGGCAAACTGGGCCAATTCTGCGGTAAAGCCATCTAGATTGCCGCGCCTATGACTGATGTCAGAAAAAACCTTCTGCAGCCCCTCAGGCTCTTGCAGCATTTTGCCCCAATGCTCAGCCATCGAGCGGAAACCATCGCTAACTCCCCCGTGTGAGGCCATGTCCTCGAATAGATACCCAATGTCTTTGATCGGCTTGAAACCGCATAGCGCCTCAAAATCGCTGAGCGCATAGATGATTTCTGGCTTGTGGCGGTCATCTTTGTAATTACGGTTGGCGGCATGAAGTGGAATGCCTGCAGCGTTCTCGCGCTCAAAACCGGCTACGGCCTGCTCTGCTCGTGGATGAGCTTGAATGGAAAGTGGTGCGTCAGCAGCCAAGATCTTGAGCAGGAATGGCAGGTCTTTGCCACCCAGTTTGTCTTTCAGCGACAGGCCCGGCGAATCACTAACCATGGTCGGTGAGCCGCTGTGAGTACCAAACCAAACCTCGGCCATAGGCGCACCGGTGGCCGGTAGGCCGAAAAAGTCAGGAATCAAGGTGCGAGAACCCCAGGCGTAATCACGCGCTGAATTTGAGATCTTGAAGAGCACCTTGGTCCTTTCAGAAGTTGCCGTCTAAGCCTAACTTTGTCTGGTGGATTTAGACTGAAGGCTGAGTATTAGAGAGAGTTTAGTGAACGAACTAACCAGACCAATCCGGGTGGTCTTCAACACTCGCGAAAAAGGCTACCGGTCAAAGACCTGGTTGGCCTCGCTGGGCATCTTTACCCTTATGGCTGGTGACGCCGTGCGCTATTCGGTGGGCTGGATTGGCTGGGGCATTGTGCTTGCCGTGATGCTTAGCGGCAGCCTGTACCTATTTACCAAAGACAGGCAGAACAACACCCTTCGCGAGGTTCCATGGGTGCTGTGGGCCTTGCTGGGCTACATGCTGTTGAGTGCAGTTTGGTCAGCTTATGCAGCTGTTACCGTGTTGGCAGCTGTCACCCAAATTGCCACTACGGCATTCGCAGTAACGCTGGCCGGCCTATTTACTTGGCGTCATTTGCTGCGAGTTTTTGCGAACGTAATTCGTTTTATTTTGGGTGCCTCTTTAGTCTTTGAATTCATTGCCGCAGCCATTGTTCAAGGCCCTATTCCGCCGATCTTCAAAAATTATTCCGGCGATGTTCCACCCGCTGTGGCTTTCTATTGGACTCAGGGAAACCTGTTCTCAGACGATCGAATTCAAGGCATTGTGGGCAATTCAAACCTCTTGGCTTTTGCCGCAATGGTCGGCCTAATTGTGTTCGCAGTCGAATACGCGATTATTGCTACTAAACGCGGGGTCAGCTTCTTGAGCATTGGCATGGCTCTTTATTGCGTTTATGCAGCCAAATCAGCGGGCATTGGCTTTGCCTTGGCTGCGGTTGCTGTGGCCGCTGTGGTATCGATCTCGGCTGAGGGCAAAGACCGAGACACCAGACACCGCTACTACCGGATTGCCTGGGCCAGCGCCGGAACCGCCGCAATCATCACCTTCTTCTACCGAGCCGAAGTGTTTGAATTTTTCGGAAAGAGCCCAGACATGACTGGGCGGAGCGGAATCTGGAAATTGGTGCTCGGCCTGATCGAACAGAGACCATGGTTGGGATGGGGCTGGATTAGCCACTGGGTGCCAGGGGTCAAGCCTTACGAAGGTCTCGTGGTCATCAAGAACGTGCCCTACTACCAAGCGCACAATGCCTACCTAGATGTTCTAATGCAGTTGGGCGCAATTGGGGCAATCCTGTTTGCTGTTCTGCTTTTGATTACCTTTGTAAAACTTTGGCGGCTTGCCGTGCGTCACACCAGCGCGCTCTACCTCTGGCCAATCTTGGTTTTCATGGGGCTATCCGTTTGGAGCCTCACTGAGAGCCGCATGTTGATTGAGATTGGCTGGGTGTTACTGACGCTGTTCGCAATCAAGGTGAATGAGTCAGAAGAGCTGCTTGAACCCCGTGGCCGTTCGGCTAAACGAACCCGTATTGCTTTTTGGGCTAAGAAACCGGTCCTGAAGCTAAAACCAAGAGACTAGACAGTCGGCATCAATGATGCGAAGTACGGGCCCACGTAAACGAAACCTGGGCTACCCAGAGAACGCTTTAGTGACCAGTATTCAGACCCGGTGATGGCCTTCTTGTTTCCATCTTGCACCTGGTAAATCTGCTGGTCTGCGGTTCTAATGAACAGGCCACCAGGTGTGCTGCTCTTGTTTAGGCCAGCACAAGCCTCAGCGCTAACGGTCAGTGCACCGCCAGCATATTCGGCCGCGTGAGCTAGTGAAATTGGGTAAAGGGTTCCGGTGACAGTCAGGTAAACCTGAGTGCCGCACTTGATCTTGCCGCTCCTGACGACCGCACCAAAGGCATACCCTTCAAGTTGCTCAGCCGAAACTGCAGTTGGTGCAGGCAGGCCTAGCAACACCGCTTGGCTCTCGTTTGGAATCAGTACAGCCCTACGATTGGCATCAATCCAGTAAGTCTTTTGGCTAGAGGCGTTCTTCACGAAACTTCCAACTGCAAAGGCACCCGATGCTGTTGGGCTTGGACTTGGAGTCACCGTTGGAGTTGGTGTTGGTGCCGGAGTTGAAGGCGACGGCGATGGGGCTGATGGCTCGGTTACGTTTCCGGTCGATGCGCCAGTCAGGGCAAGCACTTCATCGGTAGCAACTGGCGTACCGGTTGGAATCAACGATGCGAAATAAGGGCCGACGGTTACATAAGACGGCGAGGACTGCTTTTTTGCAAGGTAATTAGGCCCACTAATCAGACGCTTTTTGCCATCTTGAATGTAGTAAATCTTTTGCGTGTCGGTGGTTTTGATGAACACACCAGCGGCCTTGGTTGACTTCTCAAAGCCGGCACAAGAAATCGCGCTCATTGGCAACGCGCCTGCTGGGTACTCGACCGCAAATGCATCAGTGACTGGGTAAAGCGCGCCAGAAATGGTTAGGTAGGTCTGTGTTCCGCACTTAAGTTTGTTGTTCTTGAGCGCCGCACCCTTGGTGTAGCCCGCCAGTTGCGACGCATTGAAAACCTTTGGTGAGTCCAACCCCAACAGTGCAGCCTGGTTGGTGTTTGGCACCAGCACAGCCCGGCTCAGGGTGTCAACCAAATAGGTTTTGCCGGTTGAACTGTCTTTCACAAAGGTGCCCGGCGTGATAACTGGGGTGGCGGTTGGAATTTGAGCCAGCGCCGATGCTGACAACGACTCAACACTGGTCTTGGTCATAAGCGGAGCAAACTTTGCGCGGTCGGCAGTTGTCAACAACTGGCGCTTTCCGCCGCTTTCCACCAGGTAAATGGTCGTCGTTCCGGAGGCCTTTACGAACACTGTTGCAGGCAGTGCGCTGGCGGTGCTCTGAGCAAAGGCGGCAATAAAGTTAGCCGAAACCGGCGTGGCATTTTCAATTAGCTTTTTGCCCGGCTCAATTTTTCGGGCACCGGCCGAGGTCAAAATGTACTGCTGCCCAGATGGGTCAACCACAATCGGCTTGAGAGGCGCGTCAGACATGATTGGCTCTAGTGCCTTAGCCGGAAGCTTCAAACTTGACGCTTCAAATACGTTGCCCAGCGACAGTTCGCTTGCGGTGGTGTTGGCTACCGAGTAGGCCACTCCATCTACGTGCAAAATCTTCTCGCCTGCGGTCTCACTGGCAAACAAAATCTTGTCGCGAATGACCGGCTTGCCTATTGGCATCCAGGCAAATGCAGTGGCATTTACCGGGGACAGGGCTGGCAGACCGATGGTCTGCGAAGAGGCTGCATCAAAGATCTGACGCTTGGTGCCGTCCTGAATAAGGTATTTTTCTCCGGTTGGTGCCGTCATGTATTCACTAAGCACACCAGCAATTGGCAGTTTGCCAGAGACGGCAGTTGAGACGTAGATGCCCTTGTCGCAATCGATGCCAAACTCGGCCATCTGGGCATCGTTCGTAAAAGAGTATCGCTTTCCGGCATGCACGAAATAACAAGGTGAAGATGGCGCACGAACCACCGGTTGATATTCAACACCGGTGGCAAACTTGGCCAGATAGGCACTAGAAACCTTGACCGGCTCCAACATCTTGGCGAATGCGGCAATGGTCACTGGGTCAGTAATTGGATACTTGGTATTTCCCACCAGACCAAATTGATTGCCCTTGAAATCTTGCACGATATCTGGCTGCACGGTTGGCAGCAAGCTCAGCTGGTTGGCATCAAGCAAAATGGCGTTGTCACAGCTGAGACCCAGTGCCGTGATTTGCGGGCAACTGTAGTCAATCTTTTGACCATAATCCACCACGTAGTAATTAGGTGTGGTTGCTGAGTTTCTAACCACTACTGGTAGCTTTCCGGTAGCAGTGGGAATCGAGTCAAGGTAGTCCTTTGAGACCTTACCTACCGGGCCAAGTGGCTTATACGCGCTAGCTACAGCAGTGCTTGGAATCTCAACTTTTTGATTGTTGACTATTAGGTAGGTTGGGCTGTCAGCGCTGGTGACCATAAATGAACCGGCGATTGGGTCACCAAACCAGACGTGAAAGAACCGCCAAAAGTTGCGGTTTCCGTATGCACTGCAGCTGTCACCGGTGCCAAACAAGTTGTTCATGGCGGCAGTGTTCGGCGTGTATGGAGTGTAGGTGTAGAGCGCGGTAGTGGCCCGGTTAATAATGTTGACAGTTGCCGAACCGCAGTCACGGTTTGGGTTGTAGAGCACCTTTCGGGTGCCCGGCTGGTATGTCGGGTAACGCGAAGGGTAGGTCACGTAGCGGTTAAGTTGACCAATTCCTTTGTACAGCTGCCAGAAGAAACCTGCAGAAGAAGCCGAACAACCCGCTGTTGTGTCTGGGCAGTCCATGCCCAGTGCAAAAGTGTAGCGGCGCTCTGGGTTGCTCGAGCTGTAATAAGGCCTATCGCTTTGAACCAAACCCTGCTCTTTTTGAAGCATGACCAAAATGACTCGCGGACTGATACCGCAGGCCTGGGCAACGTTGTAGATCAGTTGCGATGCCTTAATCACGCCATACTCAGGCATTGACTCACAAATGCCAGTTTCGCCGGTTACTGCCGGTGAAAATGTTTTGTAGTTCTTGAGGCAGTCTGGCTCCCCCGCTGCTGCCCGACAGCTTGGCACTTGGACCTCAAGAAAATCTTGAATTTGCTCAGCGGTCATGCTGCTTTCGTCATAGAAGGCTGCATCACTGATGATCAAACCGGGATTGAATCTCGATGGATCAATTGCCGCTTGCGCTGGCTCTGAGGCCACAAAGACTGGAACCAAGCCCGCCACCACAAATGATGCCGTCAAGAGCAAGGCGGCAACGCGGGAACGAAGACCTAACCTCATGGAACCACCACAGAAACCTTTTCGCTTTCACCCGCGAAGTTTTCTGATTCGTACTTTACGTGAACCGTGCCGGCGCCCTTCGGCAACCCAGTAACCGGCAGCTCCATAAGTGCACATTGAGTGCGTTGCACATTGGCCTCGGCGGTTACGGCAACTGACTTTGAGAAGTCACCGTTCTCAAAAACCAGGTAGCACTTACCGCCGTTCTCGGCAAAATTGGCAACGTCAGCCATGGCGTAAATCTTGGCGGGGGTGACTGACAGATCAAGGCCAGCATCAAAAAGCACAACGTCAGCTTTACCTAAGACTTTGCTCGGAGACTCAGACGGAGTGGCGGTTTCAGAAGGCGCCTCAGATGGTGATGCACTAGCCGAGCTACTTGGAGAGGCTGGATCACTTGGCTTTTGTTCAGTGCCCCAGTTTGGGTAAAGCAGGGCGCAACCGGTCAACGAAACCGCAACAAAAGTTGCAGTCGCTAGGGCTAGCACCTTCTTCATCAGTTACTCCTCAGTCACCGGGTTAGAGGCTGTTTTAACCATGGCATGAATTGCTGAGAAATCAGGGTGAATTACATCGATGGTCGGCGGAACCAAAGGCAGCGAAACCACACCTTGCTTGCGGGCCAGAGTTGCCAGGTTTACGTATTGAGTGAGCATTGGGCTTGGAATATCGGTGCGCACCATCTTTTTGCCGGCCGCAGCAATCTGCTGGAATCGACTCAAAACCGTGGCTGGCTCAATCTGCTTGAGCACCGCATCTTCAACCTCGTGCTGACGCTTCATGCGGTCATAGTCAGAGGTGGTGTGACGCGAGCGGGCGTACCACAGTGCGGTGTAGCCATCCATGTGCTGTTGGCCGGCTTCAATCCAACCTTTGACATCTGAAAGATCCTCGCTTTGGCCACCAATCGGTAGGCGTTCTTTCACATTGATGTCAATGCCGCCCAAGGCATCAATCAGCGATTCAAAGGCGGCCATATCGACCAAGACATATGACTGAATTTCTAGCCCGGTCACGTATTCAACCGCGTCGCGAGTGGCCTCGGTGCCAGGGGTTGAACCTTCTTTTTCGGCATTTGGGTAAAGGTCGGCGTGGTTGTCTTCAACATCTTTGTAGATGGCGTTTATCAAACACTCAACACCGCAGTCCCAACCGTTTGGGTAGACCTCAAGCATGGGTGAACCTGCAGAGAAACTAACCCGCTGAAGGTTGCGTGGAATACCGATGTTCACGGTTTGGCCAGTAGTGGCATCGATGCTGATCACCGAGATGCTATCTGGGCGAATACCAAAACGGTCTGCACCAGCATCGGCACCCAAAAGCATGATGTTGTAGCGGCCGTCGACCGGAGCGGTGTAGCCACCCTGATTAAAAACTGTGCCAATAAAGTTAGATTGCACGCCAGCCAGGTTGCCACCGTAAGCTACCGCCGAGGTGCCCAGAACACCGGTCAGCAGAATTGCGCTCAGGGTGATCCAGCGCTCGCGGTTGTACATGCGACCAACTCGAATTAGTCGCAGGGTGTCTAGCGAGACCACAGCAAAGATAACCGCGTAGGCGACCAAAATTACCGCGACCAAACCCATCAGGAATGGAACAGTTGCCAACCAGATAACCCAGTCACGATTTACTAGCCCAAGCGCGAGCACCAGAAGAAAAAGACCCCAAACACTGACGGTTGCGGTCAAGGCAAATCGGGCAAACTTGCGATTTCCGGCCAGCAGCTGAGCTGAACCTGGAACCAATAGATTAAGCGCAATCAAAAACCAGGCACGGCGGTGCATTTGCTCGGGGGTGGCCCGTTCAAAGTTGCGAAAAGGCCCGCCCGCAGCATTTCTAGACTGCGCGCGTTGGCTGAGTCGCGGGTTTAGATTTGTGATTTCAGCTTCGCATTCTTCTCGGAAACCTGAGTCTTCAGAAGGTCGCTATAGGCGGCCATCGCCGCTGAAAGTTCTGGATCAAATGCGCCAAGAATTCTGGCTGCCAGGATTCCCGCGTTCTTAGCGCCACCGATCGAAACGGTGGCTACGGGAATGCCAGCTGGCATCTGAACGATCGACAAAAGGGAATCCATGCCGTCAAGCTTGGCCAGTGGAACCGGCACGCCGACCACTGGAAGTGTGGTCACCGAGGCCAGCATTCCCGGGAGGTGTGCGGCGCCGCCAGCACCCGCGATGATTACCTTGATGCCGCGGCCGGCAGCAGCTTTGCCCCACTCGATCATCTTTTCTGGGGTGCGGTGAGCCGATAGAACCTCAACCTCATAGGCAATGCCGAAGTCTTTTAGAGCTTGGGCGGCATCAGACATGACCGACCAGTCAGAGTCAGAACCCATAACTACGCCAACGATAGGGCGGTCAGTTGAAGATTCAGACATAGGGGCTCCTTAGATAGCGGTGACCCGTAAATTTTACCGAAGGGCAGCGGATTATCCCCGTAGCAAAACAGCTGCAGCGCCCTTAGCTTCTGAGAGCGCGTGCTCGGCTGATTCGGCCACCACGGTCACGTGACCCATTTTGCGGCCAGCTCGAGCACCCTTTCCATAGGTGTGAATTTTGGCTTCTGGGTGAGCCGCCAATGCCTGCGGATAGGCCTGAACAAAATCATTTTGGTCATCTACACCCAGCAGGTTGACCATAACGGCGTGCTTAGCCCGAGGTGCAGCTGAACCAAGCGGGAGGTCTAGCACTGCTCGAAGGTGCTGCTCGAACTGGCTAGTGATTGAGCCCTCGATGCTGAAGTGCCCAGAGTTATGCGGGCGCATTGCCAGCTCGTTAATCAAGATGCGGCCGTCGCGTGCCTCAAACATTTCAACGGCAAGGACGCCGGTGACACCCAGGCCTTCGGCAACATTCTTGGCAATTTCAGCTGTGCGGTCGATGGTTGCTGAGTCGGCATCTGGAGCAGGTGCCAAAACTACTGAGCAAACCCCATTCTCTTGAATGGTCTGGACCAACGGCCAGGCCTCAAAGTCTCCGCTTGGGCGGCGAGCGCTCAATTGCGCCAGCTCGCGAACAAAGTCCACCTTTTCTTCTGCTAGAAGACTGCCGCCGTAGTTGGCCAAGTTTTCGAGCCAGTCAGCTGCGTCGGCGGCGTTTCGTACCACGCGAACACCCTTGCCGTCATAACCGCCGATCGGTGTTTTCAGAATGGCAACGCCATCGTGTGCTGCAATGAAAGCCTCTAGAGTTTCAGCATCTTGGATCTGGGCCCAATCAGGCATCGGCAGACCTAGGGCACCCAAACGCTTGCGCATGCTGAGCTTGTTTTGAGCAAAAGCCAGCGCTTTGCTTGGTGGTTGAACACTGACGCCCTCAGCCTCGAGTGCCTCTAGCACACTAAGCGGAACGTGCTCGTGATCAAAGGTAATTATGTCTACTGTTTTCGCGAATTCGCGAACCAAATCCACCTGGGTGTAATCGCCGACCATCGTGGTGGCCAACTCAGCAGAAGAACCTGCCGCCTCAGCTAGAACCTTGATTTCAATTCCGAGGTTGATTGCCGGCGGGGTCATCATTCGGGCCAGCTGTCCGCCACCAATAACGCCAACTCGCAGTGCACCCATGTTGTTTCCCATCGTTTTGTGAAGTTCTATATTGACGCAGCTAGGCGGTCAATCTCTAATGCCACCATTTTGTGACGAGGCACTCCCCTGATCTCCACTACGTCCTGGTCATCCAAGATCAGTGAAATAGTGCGGCCCTTGCCAACCTCAACATCGCGAATGTTTGACAACCTGATTTCTCGGCGGTGTTGCCCCATGAGGCCAGAACGAATAATTACACGAGCGGTGGTGACCTCAAGGTATGTGCTGAGGTATCGCAACAGCGGAATCAACCAAAAAATCAGAACCAGGACTCCGACCACAGCCCAAACCAAAGTGTTTTGCCACTGCTCGGTAAGGCGACCAGCGAACACGGTCAGAGCAGCGCTGGCCAAACCCAGAACCAAGGTGGGCAAAAACATTTGACTGGCACGCGGGCGCAACTTGGCCAGGCGCTGTTCCGACATAAAACTCATCAGGTTAATTGTGTCTTAGATGCACGATATCGCCGGCAGCCACCGGCAACAACTGGCCAGTATCTTCGCGCAGCAAGATTAGTCGGCCACTGTCATCGATTCCGACCGCCTCACCAAATACTTCGGTGTCTCCGGGCATTACGGCTTTGACGCGCCGGTTCAAAGTGCCACAGTTTTCAATCACTGAATATCGCAACCCGCTTGCCACGGCATCTCCATTGGCCGACACAAATTTTGAATACAGCTCTTTTAGCTTGGTTAGGTACTCGGCTAGAACCACATCGATGTCAGTCTCGCTTGCGCCAGAAAGCAGCAATGAAGTGGCATTTTCGATGGGCAACTGATCCTGGCTCTGCAATACGTTTAGCCCAGCGCCAACTACAACACCCGAAAGATCTGGCACGAGTTCACTAAGTACGCCGGAAAGCTTCTGCTCGCCTACCAGGACATCGTTTGGCCACTTGAGGTTCGAACGATTAGGGGCAATCATCTGGCTTACCGCATGGTTCATAGCCAACCCCGCCATCAGTGGCAGCCAAGAGAACCTGGTCGGTGTTACACCCTCCGGTTTCAACAGCACTGAAACGAATAGCGAGCTGCCTGCTGGGGCCAACCACTCGCGACCAGCACGCCCACGGCCCGCACTTTGAAAACCAGCTACCAAGACTGAGAAGTCAGGCAAATTCAAAGCTTTCGAGATCAAGTCGCTGTTTGTAGACCCGGTTTCGGTGACGTATTCAATATTTGGTGCCACCATTCGGCTACGTGCAAAATCCATGGGCTCAAGGTTACCTTCTGTAGGTTCTAGACAGCCAAATCACAAAACTGCAGTGCCTAACCTTCAAAGGAATGACTTGTTTCTCTGGGTAGAGTGTTTTTTATGACCTTTGAGAACACCTTCACTAGCGCCATCAGGTTGAACCCAGACATTGCCACCACCAAGGGCAAGCTGGAAGACCTGCGCCAGCGCTACCACGAGGCCGTCACAGCCGCCGGTGAAACCGCTATTGCCAAGCAGCACGCGAAGGGCAAGAACACTGCCCGCGAGCGCATTGAGATGCTGCTGGACCCAGGTTCATTTGTTGAGCTAGACGAGTATGTTCGCCACCGCTCAACCGCCTTTGGCATGGATAAAAACCGCCCTTACGGTGACGCGGTCGTTACGGGAGTCGGAACCATTCACGGACGTCAGGTGGCGCTGTTCTCTCAGGACTTCACAATTTTCGGTGGCTCACTCGGTGAGGCTGCCGGCAACAAGATCATCAAGATCATGGACCTTGCCATTTCCACTGGGGTTCCGATTATTGGAATTCTTGACTCGGGAGGAGCCCGCATTCAAGAGGGTGTGATTGCGCTTGGCAAGTACGGGGAAATCTTCAAGCGCAACACCATGGCTTCAGGAGTAATCCCGCAGATCTCAATCATCATGGGCCCTGCCGCCGGTGGCGCGGTGTACTCACCGGCCCTGACCGACTTTGTCATTATGGTCGACAAGACCTCAAACATGTTTGTAACCGGCCCAGACGTAATCAAGACCGTGACCGGCGAGGACGTTGGCATGGAAGAACTTGGCGGCGCCCGCACTCACAATGAGCGCTCTGGTGTGGCCCACTATCTGGCTGATGACGAAACAGACGCCATTGACTACGCCCGCGCCTTGCTGAGCTATTTGCCAGAGAACAACCTCTCTGAGACCGTGGTTTACGCCCCCGAGGGTGAGCTGGAGGTCACCGATGAAGACCGCACTCTGGACACCATCATTCCTGACTCACCAAACCAGCCTTATGACATGAAGGCAATCATCGAGGGCATCGTTGATGGCAACGAATTCCTTGAGGTTCAGCCACTGTTTGCACCAAACATCTTGATCGGTTTTGCTCGTGTTGATGGCCGCAGCGTCGGAATCGTGGCCAACCAGCCTCAGCAGATGGCTGGAACTTTGAATATTGAGGCCGGCGAAAAGGCTGCTCGCTTCGTTCGCTTCTGCGACGCCTTCTCGATTCCCATTCTGACCTTGGTAGACGTTCCTGGGTACCTTCCGGGCACCGACCAAGAATGGGCCGGTGTGATTCGCCGCGGAGCCAAGTTGCTTTACGCCTATGCAGAGGCAACCGTTCCACTGGTCACAGTTATTACTCGCAAGGCCTACGGTGGCGCCTACATCGTGATGGGCTCTAAGCAGCTTGGTGCTGACATTAACCTGGCCTGGCCAACCGCCGAGATTGCCGTGATGGGTGGTCAGGGTGCTGTGAACATTTTGTTCCGCGACCAGATCAAGAAGGCTGAAGAGGCCGGCATGGATGTTGCCGCGGTGCGCGCCAAGCTTGCCGCCGAATACACCTACAACGTGGCCAGCCCATTCTTGGCCGCCGAACGCGGTGAGCTGGACGGCATTATTGAGCCAAGCGCCACCCGCATCCAGGTGATTAAGGCCCTGCGCGCACTGCGAACCAAGCGCTCTAACTTGCCACCAAAGAAGCACGGAAACATTCCACTGTAATGAGCGAGACTCAGAACCCTGAAGACAACCTGCAGGCCGAACTGCGGGTTGTTTCTGGTGCACCTAGCTCCGAGGAACTTGCCACGGTGATTGCCGTGCTGCAGGCGGTGCACGCCGAGGAAGTGGCATCGACCACCGGCTACGAGCGCCCGCTGAAGTCAAGCTGGTCGCGCAATGTGGCCCAGCTGCGGCACCCAATCATTCCTGGGCCAGGTCAGTGGCGCGGCGCCTACCGCTCAGGTCTGAACTAAGACCTTTAGACCAGACCGCGTTTATTTAATCGTTATCGCCAGTCCCCCGAAGAGGGGACAGCATTTTGCAACCACGAGCACCCAAGTCAATCCATACTTGAACTAATAGCTTTAGTTCAAAGTTTCTGGGGAACGAATTAAGGCTTGGGGTCAGGCGAATACCTGATTGGGGAAAGAATCGGTGGTCCTTCGGGACCGCCGTTTCTTATTTAACCTGCCATCAGATTTGTGTGGCAGCCAGGTATTCGTTAGAGCTTAAGCCACAGATCTGGCTTGGCAACACCAGAGCGGGTCGCCATAACCGTAATGCGCCATTCTTCACCCAGGGGTGCACGCAAAGTAATTCGCCCTTCGGCAATACCATCAATCGCTGCGGCAGCTTTAGCCAGCAACTCATCGCGCTCGGCATTGGTTGCATCTTCCAATCCGCCCTCATCGAGCAGAATCACCTCAACCCCGCGAGCACGCGCCTCAAGAACAGCCTTTTTTATGGCTGGGTTCACCAGACCACGCCCGCGAATCTCATCGCGCAGAGCGGCTTCGAGCAGCTGCGACTTAGCCTTGAGCTCATCACTGAAGTCACCCGGGGTGTTTGCAATTTCACGAAGTTGCGGCACCGCCTGATTCAAAGCCTCAGCAATTCTTCGCTGGTGTTCTTCGCGCGCGGCAGTAACAAATGCGGTTTCAGCCAAAGTCTTTCGTTGCTTCGCTCTGAACGACTCGGCTGCCAACTGAGTGCCACGAATACCGCGTGACATCAGCGCACCAACCACAAAGAAAATCACGGCACCAACTACACCGGTACCCATGATCGCGCCAGCGCCACCCCAGATAATTACCTGCGCAGCCACAGCAACCACAATCAAGATTCCAAACGGAATGCGGTCTCGGAAAGCCGTTGCTGCCGAAAGGCTAGCCAATGCACCAACGAACCAGGTTGAGTAGTCGCCAACCTGATCGGGGTTAATACCCGGAAGCAAAAGAGCTGGGATCAAAACAGCGATTGCAACGTTGTAACCGGCTAACCAGCGAGGTAACTTCAACAGCTCAAACATGGTGAGTGTTGGCACCACGCCACCCAGATACAGAATCACCGAGATCACTAACTGCACGGGGGTGGATGACTCAAAATAACCAACCAATGCCAGCACAGCAGGGTAAACGCAGAACATCATGGCCACAACGGACACGGCCCAACGAGGCACAGGAATCACGCGCGGCTCCATTCCAAAATGATTGCCGAGCCCTTGCCAGGAGCGGCATCTATTTTCACGGTGCCACCGACTGCCTCAACGCGATTGATGATTGAGAGGCGCAGACCCACACGATTCTTCGGAACGCGCGAAGGCCTGAAGCCTTTGCCGTCATCTTTGATCACGATCTTGATTGAGTCTGCGGATCCTTTGAGTCTGACTGCGCACTCGGCACCTTCACCAGCATGCTGTTTGGCATTGGTAATTGCCTGAATAGTTGCCTCAGATAGCGCAGCCGCGACACGGTTTGGAATCCGCAGATCGCTGGCCCCGGTTTCGCGAATTGCCACGTCTGGGTAATCAGTCCTAACGGTGTCCAAAAAGGCACCAAACAGGCTAAAAGAGGTAATGTCCTTCTTGGTCGGGTCAGCTGTGAATGCATCGGTTTGCAAGGCATCGATTGCCGCGTTGGCCAACTGCTTGGCCTCGGCTGAACGCTCTGGGTCACTTGCTTTTGAGGTGACCACAAGGGTGGTCAATACTTTGTCGTGAACCAGCGCATCAACGCGGGCGCGCTCTTGTTCCACTGCGTCAACTCGGGCACGTTCAGCCTCAGCCTCAGCGGCAGCCTGAGCCGCCTCATCGGTCTTGCCAGCCTGGTCAATTAGCAGCAAGAGCAGCAGCGAGAACGAGGAGCTGAACAACATTGTGTAGAGGCTGTCTTTGAGAGCAGAAGACACTTCGGCACTGCCGCCTGCCGCAGTCTGCTGCACAAAGAACCAAGCCAAAGGAATTCCCACCAAGTAGGCGAGACCCCAAGCCAACGGCAATGAAACAGCCGCGGCAATTCCGGCGGTGCCGATTACCCACCAAACCCATGGGTGATAGTTGTCGGGCAAAATGCTTGGGTCCGGCACCTGAAACTGCCAAGTGGCAACCAGCAACACTGCAACTGCGGTATAGCCACGCTGTGAAGGCGCAGGGTTTTTACTGAACCAAGCGCCGTAGACAACCCAAGCCAACGAGGCAATGTGTAGCAGCAAGAGGCCAGTGGCCAGAGGGCCGTTGAGCAGTGGAATCTGCGCAAAACCATAGAGATAAATCTCGACACTAGAAATCACCAGGCCAATCGACAGCACACGGGCAATTAGCTGGATAATGCGGTTGACCGCAAAACTCTTAGTTGGTCTGGTTCTAAAGATTTGCATTGCTACTGAGGGCCTTCCTCAAGAATTCCGTCTTCAATAGCTCTTAGCAATAGGTCGGTCTTTGTCGATGTTGGGCGCCCCACCGATGAATACTTGGCGCGCACCCGGTCGATCAATTCTTTGGCGGTACTTTGGGCAATGTTCATTTCGGCGGCGGCCTGCTTGAGGGCAAAACCTGACGCGTAAAGTGTCAGCACCTCGCGCTCACGGGGCGATAGCTTTGCCCTGTCCTTGAAGTCCACATCGGCATCAATAACAGCAGAAGTTTCAGTGTTATTCACCACGTGACCAAGGGCCACCAACTTGATGGCTTTGATTAGCTCGTCCATGGATTGCGACTTACGCACTAGTGCAGCAGCACCGGCTTTAAGGGCCGAAGCCACGTGGGCTTTTTTATCAGCGATGCTAAAGATCAAAACCTGGGTTCCTGCAGCAAGAAGCGCCTTCACGTTGTCGGTGATGATTGAGCCATCGGCCAAGGAGAGGTCAAGCACCACAACATCGCAGTCAATTTTGCTTTGACCGTTTAGTAAGCCAGCGACAGTGTCAGATGCGCCACAAAAATCTAGACCGTACTCCTCGCAGGCACCGCGAAATGCAAATCTGATGGCATCGTGATCATCAACGATGGCTACGCAGATATTGCGCTCGATTGGGGCAAGGGATAGGTCGTTCATCGTTTTAAGCCTTTCGCACCAAACTTGCCACACATTCAACATGGTGGGTGTGCGGGAACAGATCAAACGCACGAAGCTGCTTGAGCTCGTAGCCACCGGCCAAGAACTGCTTCAGGTCGCGGGCCAACGCAATTGGATCGCAGGCAACGTAAACCACGTGCTTAGGGGCAATCTTCAGAAGTTGGTCAACCACTTTGGCACCGGCACCAGAGCGCGGTGGGTCTAGCACCACGGTTGAATTGCGTGGGCTCGCGGTCTTGCCTCCCTTATCTAGATTTCCGACCTTTTCATTTAAGAATCGCTCTACAGGCGCACAAACAGCCTTGACCTTTGGCAAGTCAGAAAGGTTTAAGGTGGCGTCATCGGTGGCCTGGCGGAAGGATTCGACCGAGGTCATGCGCAAGTCTTTGCCTACTCGTCCGGCGAGTGCGCTGGTAAACAAACCAACACCACCGTATAGGTCGAGGTTGTCAGCCTCTTTGTCGATGCCCACGGCCTCAACCATGTCGTTCACGCAGTTGGCCAGCAGGTCAGCAGCTTTTTTGTGAACCTGCCAGAAACCGCCGCCGCTAATTCTGAATGTGCGCCCAGCCGCGCGCTCAACCAGGCGTTCGTCGCCCTTGAGCTTGTTATCGATGCGCCATTGAACCTGGCCGGTGCTTGATGCAGCAACCTCGATTTTGCGGACGCTCTGAAAATTCTTGTTGTGCATTTCAGTTTCGCGAATTTCTTCTACTGCCAATGGCAGATCGCGAACCTTGATTACCTCGTGGCTGCGCTCACGGTAGGGGCCTACGGTGCCCGCCTCGTCAACGTGCAACTGAACGCGGGTGCGGTAACCCAAACCGTTTGCCTCGTCATCGCCAGGGGCCGCCTCAACAACCGGCCTAAGTTCAACGCCAGCCATGCGCTGCAAGGCTTCTTCAATGACATCAGCCTTTAGCTCGCGCTGGCGAGCAAGTTTGATGTGACCAAACTCGGCACCGCCGGCACCGCCAGGGCCCGCCTGCTTCCAAAAGTGGGCAACGCGATCTGGTGAGGCACCCAAAATCTCGGTTGGTTCAGCGCGGCAAAAAGACCCTCCGCGGTCTTCATAAACCACGGCCTTGACTTTCTCACCTGGCAAGACGTGCGAGACAAACACCACGCGTCCGTCGTGGCGGGCAACAAAAATGCCGCCGTGCGCCACCTTTTCGATGGTTAGTTCAAGATTCTGGCCGACCCAGTTTGTAGTTTTACTCACCGTATAAGTGTGCCAGAGTATCGGTGTGACTCGTTTAGTTCTTGCATCGACCTCTCCCGCCCGCCTGACCCTGTTGCGCTCAGGTGGCATTGAACCCACGACTATTGCTCCAGGGGTTGATGAAGATGCCGTGGCCGAAGCTGCGACTGCCATGGGGTTGATTTCAAACACGGCCGACATGGTTCACATTTTGGCTAAAGCCAAGGCTGAGGCAGTTCTAGACCACCCCGATGCCCGCAACGCTGTGATTATCGGTTGCGATTCTTCATTGGAATTTGATGGCGAGGCACTCGGAAAACCGCACCAACCGGAGGTTGCCCGGGCTAGGTGGATGGCCATGCGAGGGCGTTCGGGCGCTCTGTACTCGGGCCACTGGGTGATTGATAACCGCGATCCAAAGCCGGGCGTCTTGCCACCGGCAACCGGTAAGGTTTCGAAATCGGTGGTTCACTTTGCCGACATTTCTGACCGCGAAATTGATGCCTACGTGGCCACCGGAGAACCTCTCAAAGTTGCCGGCGCATTCACGATTGATGGTCTGGGCGGGGCGTTCCTGAAGTCAATCGAAGGCGATGCCCACACCGTTATTGGCCTATCGTTGCCAACACTTCGCGAGTTAGTTTTGAGCTTGGGCATTGAATACACCAGTCTCTGGCAGTTGTCACAGTAGTTTTGTGATTTTTTTGTAATTCACTGCCAATAAATTGGGCATTTTTGCCAATAGGCTTGGGGATTATGACTTCATCTACTCAGAAGAAAATCACCAAGGTCCTGATTGCTAACCGCGGCGAAATTGCTGTGCGCATTGCACGAGCTGCCAAAGATGCCGGAATTTTGTCGGTAGCGGTTTACGCAGACCAAGACCGTGACGCGATGCACGTAAAGCTGGCCGACGAGGCCTATGCGCTGCACGGCACGACAGGGCCTGAGACCTATTTGGTGATTGAGAAGATTTTGGCCATTGCCAAAAAGTCAGGTGCCGATGCAGTTCACCCTGGATACGGCTTCTTGGCCGAGAACGCAGCTTTCGCCCAGGCAGTGATTGATGCGGGCATTATTTGGATTGGCCCATCACCGATTGCAATCGAGCAGTTGGGTGACAAGGTGTCTGCTCGACATGTTGCTGAGCGCGCTGGTGCACCATTGGCTCCGGGCACTCTTGACCCAGTTTCGGGCTCGCAAGAGGTTCTTGAATTTGTGGCACAGCACGGCCTACCGGTTGCCATCAAAGCTGCCTTCGGTGGCGGTGGCCGCGGCATCAAGGTGGTTTACAAGGCTGAAGAGGTTGAAGAGGCGTTTGATTCTGCAACTCGCGAGGCGATTGCGGCATTTGGCCGCGGTGAGTGCTTTGTTGAGAAGTACCTAGAGAAACCTCGCCACGTTGAGACGCAATGCTTGGCTGATGCCTACGGAAACGTAGTTGTTGTCTCTACCCGCGACTGTTCATTGCAGCGCCGTCACCAGAAGCTGGTTGAAGAGGCCCCAGCCCCATTCTTGACCGAAGAACAGAACCGCCGACTTTACGAATCTTCAAAAGCAATTCTGAAAGAGGTCGGCTACCAGGGTGCCGGAACCTGTGAGTTCTTGGTTGCTCAAGATGGCACCATCTCATTCCTTGAGGTAAACACCCGCCTTCAGGTTGAACACCCAGTGTCTGAAGAAGTCACTGGAATTGACCTAGTGCGCGAGCAGTTCCGCCTTGCTGAGGGCGGCGTTTTGGACTACGCCGACCCAGTAGTCAAGGGCCACTCATTTGAATTCCGCATCAATGGCGAAGATGCCGGCCGCAACTTTATGCCGGCCCCTGGCCCAGTTCACGTTTTCAAGGCGCCTTCTGGCCCAGGTGTTCGCGTTGACACAGGTGTTGGCGCTGGCGATGAGATCTCAGGCTCATTTGACTCAATGATTGCCAAACTGATTGTGACCGGAGCCACCCGCACCGAAGCTTTGGCTCGTTCACGACGCGCACTAGCCGAGATGGAAGTAGCTGGTTTGCCGACCGTTCTACCTTTCCACCGCAAGATCGTCAACGAACCGGCCTTCATCGGTGACCACGAGACCAATAAGTTCGGAATTTACACCCGCTGGATTGAGTCTGAGTTTGTCAACGATATTCCTGCTTGGAGCGGCGTTTCCGAACCGGCTGCCGAGCCAGCCGAGCGCAACAACGTTGTAGTTGAAGTTGACGGCAAGCGAATTGAAGTATCACTGCCTAAGCGCCTGTTGGCAGCCGGTGCTGGCGTTGCGGGACCAGCGGTTGCCGGTCACGCGCCAAAGCGCAAGAGCCACGGATCGGCCACTGCCGGCAGCGGCGGCGCATCAGGTAACGCACTAAAGGCACCGATGCAGTCAACCGTGGTCAAGATTGCGGTTGCTGTCGGTGACACCGTCAACGAAGGCGACTTGGTTGTAGTGCTTGAAGCCATGAAGATGGAACAGCCGATGAACGCCCACAAGACCGGAGTAATCAAGTCAATCTCAGCGGTAGTTGGAACCACAGTTCCAGCCGGAACCGTTCTGCTGGAATTCGAAGACTAAACGCTCAAATTTGAAAACTAAGTTCTCGGTTTTTCTTGTAGTACGCGATTTCTTTTAGTACCGCCTTTCTTGTATTACCGCTGACACTCAGCGAACCCCAACAAGAATCTTTTTTTTTGCGTATGTTAACGCTCATAAACCTGGTCAAATACCTGGTTTCTAACTACGCAAAAATTTGAGTTTCTTGACCTTATCCTTGCCGGGGTGTTCCGCGAAGACCGTGGGGAATTCGCGGCTTTTTGCATAGGCATTTGCGGGCAAATTTGAGCAGGTTAGTAGTCACAAACCTGGTCTGTTTCGGCTTTTTTGATTAGGTTCCCTGAATGGTCACCAGCAGGACTAGTTACCCGAACCGGCCAGACTAAACGTTTGGCTTGTGCAGCGCACGAGCCGCATCGCTGATGGTTCCTGAAAGCGATGGGTAGACGGTGAAGGTGCGAGCCAACTCATCGACGGTCAAACGGTTTTCAATAGCTACGGCGATCGAGTAAATAAGGTCTGAAGCGCGCGGTGCAACCACAACGCCACCAATCACTGTGCCACCTGTTGAACAAATCAGTTTGATGAAACCGTCTTCGATGCCCTGCATTTTGGCACGCGGGTTTGAGTTGAGCTGAATCTTTTCAACAAAACCTGAAACCTTGCCCTCGCGCAGTTCACGTTCACTCCAACCAACAGAGGCAATCTCGGGCGCGGTGAAAACGTTTGAGGCCACGTTACGAAGCTCAGTCGGCGCCGATACGTCACCCATGGTGTGAAACACAGCTGTGCGGCCCTGCATTGCGCTAACCGAGGCCAGCGGCAAGAAGGTGGTGCAGTCGCCAACCGCATAAACGTTGGCACGGGAGGTGCGGGCAACCTTGTTTACCTCGACGTGCCCAGACTCAGTCAAAGCAACGCCAGCTTCTTCAAGGCCCAAGCCCTCAGTGTTTGGAATAGAGCCAACCGCCATTAGACAGTGGCTACCCTTGATTACCTTGCCGTCAGCAAGCGTCACTTCTACGCCACTGCCGGTGTTGACCACCTTGTCGGCGCGGGTGTTGTTAAAGATGTTGATTCCGTTGCGGCGGAAAACCTGCTCGATTAGTTCGGCAGCGTCGTCATCGTTACCAGGCAAAACCTTGTCGCGGCTGGAAATCAAAGTAACCTCTGAGCCCAACGCATTGTATGCAGAAGCAAATTCCGCACCGGTAACACCAGAACCGACAACGATCATGTGCTCCGGGAGTTCGGTCAAATTGTAGAGCTGAGTCCAAGTGAAGATACGGTCACCATCTGGCATAGCGGCGGGCAACTTGCGCGGGTGAGAACCCACTGCCACGATGATCGTTTTTGCCTCAAGACGCTCAGCCTTGCTGTCTTCAATCGCGTCGATTACTACGTGATGGTTTCCGTCCAGGCGGGCGGTTCCGCGAACGACTCGAACTCCAGCCTGAAGCAGCGTCTCGAGCATGTCTGAAGACTGGCTTTCGGCAAGATCCATGAGTCGTGAATTAACAGTAGCCAGGTCGATTTCAATTTTTGGCTTGACCATTTGACCGGCAAACGAAAACTTCACCCCTAGATTGGCCGCATGTGCGACACGCTGGGCGGCCTCGGCGGTTGCAATCAGAGTTTTTGAAGGCACAACGTCAGTTAGAACTGCCGCACCACCAACACCGTTCCTTTCAATCAGGGTCACTTCAGCACCCAGCTGAATACCGGCTAGTGCCGCCTCGTAGCCGCCAGGCCCTCCCCCGATGATGACGATGTGGTGTTTCTTTTTTTCTACTGTGCTCACCCATCAATTCTGCCACCGTAAACTCAAAGCATGAACAATCCACTAGATGATTCAGCGACGAATCCCTTTGAAATTGCGGCTCAAGCAGCCGAACAAATCGCAAGCCTTACCGGCGTTGCTCAGCACGACATTGCCCTTACCTTGGGCTCTGGCTGGGCCAAGGCAGCAGACCTAATTGGTGAGACTGTGGCAACAATTGATGCCACCAAAATTATTGGCTTCTCGGCTCCAGCCGTCCAGGGCCACGTGGCCACGCTGCGTTCTATCAAGCTACCAACCGGCAAGCACGCGCTGGTGTTAGGCGCTCGCACCCACTACTACGAGGGCCACGGCGTTCGCAGAGTTGCACACGGCACCCGCACAGCCGCCGCTACTGGCGTGAAAACCATGATCTTGACCAATGGAGCAGGTGGAATCAAGGAAACTTGGAAACCTGGCACCCCAGTTCTAATCAGCGATCACATCAACCTAACCGCCACCAGCCCACTCGAAGGCGCAAAGTTCGTTGACCTAACCGACCTCTATTCAAAGCGCCTGCGCGAGCTAGCTAAGACTGTTGACTCGTCACTTGATGAAGGCGTCTATTGCCAATTCCGTGGACCGCACTATGAGACCCCTGCCGAAGTCCAAATGGCTAAGGCCATTGGTGGCCACATTGTTGGCATGTCGACCACCCTCGAAGCCATTGCTGCGCGCGAAGCAGGCATGGAAATTCTTGGACTCTCCCTAATCACCAATTTGGCAGCGGGCATTCAGAAAGAGCCGCTCAGCCACGCTGAGGTTTTGCAGGCGGGCAAGGATGCAGAGGTTCGCATCAGCGCGCTCCTGGCCGAGATCATTGCCAAGTTGTAAAAATGACCGACCAGCTAATTGCCGCCGCCCAGGCTTGGGCTGACCAAGACCCAGACGCTGAAACCCGCAACGAACTGTTGGCGCTCATTTCGGCAAAAGATATTGCTGCCCTCGAGGCCCGCATGGGCTCACGGCTAGAGTTTGGTACCGCCGGCCTTCGCGGTGAACTTGGCGCTGGCCCGAACCGCATGAACCGCGTGTTGGTGGCTCAAGCCGCCGCTGGAATTCGTGACTTTGTGCTCGAGAACTTTGCTGACCAGCCATCTGTGGTCATTGGTTTTGACGGCCGCATTAACAGCGACATTTTTGCGCGCGATTCAGCGGAGATTTTTGCTGCCGCCGGCATCACTACCCACCTATTTGACGGTGTGGTGCCAACCCCGGTGTTGGCATTTGCAGGCAAACGGTTGAACACCTCAGCCGCAATTATGGTGACGGCTTCACACAACCCGCCTCGCGACAACGGGTACAAGGTATACCTAGGCGGGGCCAACGGTGGATCACAAATCACCTCGCCGGCCGACAAACAGATAAGCGCCAAGATTCACGCGGTGGCCGAATCGCAAACCTTTGCCGCAATCGCAAAGAGCAACGACATTCAAATCATCGGTGACGCCATGCGCAATGAGTACATCGCCGAAACCGCAAAAATTACCGGACTAATCCAGAACGGCGATGCACTAAAGATTGTCTACACCGCCATGCACGGTGTGGGCTGGCATGTGGTTGAGAAACTCTTTGCCGCTGTTGGGTTATCGCGCCCGGCAACTGTTGATGCCCAGCTTCTGCCAGATGGCAATTTTCCGACGGTAGCTTTTCCAAACCCTGAAGAACCAGGCGCCATGGATTTGAGTTTTGACCTTGCCCAGCAAGCTAAGGCCGATCTGATTCTGGCAAATGACCCAGATGCCGACCGCCTCGCCGTGGGAATTCCTGATGCCAACGCAGCCAATGGTTGGCGCCGACTAACCGGCGATGAGCTTGGTCTGTTACTGGGCCACGAAGTAGCCAGCCGAACGGTTGCAGCTGGCGGCAGCGGAACCCTGGCCTGCTCGATTGTGTCTAGCTCGGCACTGGCTAAGGTGGCGCAGCATTTTGGTTTGGACTATCGCGAGACCCTAACCGGATTCAAATGGATTTCTAAGGTGCCAGGGCTGGTCTTTGGCTTTGAAGAAGCTTTGGGCTACTGCATTGACCCAAAGAACACCCCCGATAAAGATGGCGTTTCTGCAGCGTTGCTGGTTGCCGCAATTGCCAGTGATTTGGCACTAGAAGGCAAAACTATTGCCGACCGTCTAGCCGAAATGGGCGAGCTCTACGGCCACTTTGCCACCGGGCAAATCTCGATTCGCGTTCAAGATTTGTCTATCATCAGTGGACTAATGAGCAAATTGCGCCAAAACCCACCGGCTCAGATTGATGGCACCAATGCGGCGTTTACCGACCTCGGCATTGCCACACCTGCACTTGGTGCCACCGATGGGCTGCGTTTTGACCTGGCTGACGGCCGGCGAGTAATTGTTAGACCTTCGGGAACCGAACCCAAGTTGAAGTGTTACCTACAGGCAATCGGCGAGAGCAAAACTGCGGCTCAAGAATCACTCGCAGCATTGAACGCCGCAATGAGCGAATTGCTGAAGTAAGAAGCAGAACAGCCAGATTAGAGCAGAGAGTCAGAAAGCTTTGCGGTCAGCTCTTCGAGGTCAAAGAAGTGGTCGATCGTGATTACCTCTGACGGCAAGCCAGTCAGCGAGCCGGCAAGGTCTGCTGTGGTCAAAATAATCTGAGCATCGCGTGACTCACGTGCAGTTTTAACATCGGTTGCCTCAACAGTTGCCTCAACACCGATGGTGCGCAGAACTTTCTCGGCGTTCATCTTCAGCAGGACTGAAGTGCCAATACCCATTCCACAAACCGCAATAATTTTCATGCCTCAATTGTCGCAGATGGCATTAAAACAAACTACGGAGACCTTCGTTATCCACGGCATTTAACAGAGAATTCACATAATCGTCATCGGATAACGCGGTGGCCAGCTCTTGCATCACAGTTAGGTGACCATCGTGGTCCACTGCACAAAGCCCAATCACCAACCGCACCGGGTCATTTGCCGCATTGCCGAAAACCACCGGCTCGGCAAGGGTCACCATGCTCAAACCGGTTTCAAGAACCGCTCCCGACGGTTTTGAGTGTGCCAGAGCAATGCCCGGTGCAATCACGATGTAGGGCCCGTGGGTCTGAACAACCTCGATCATCTCGAGCGTGTAAGCCGGCGTCGCCCTGCCGCTGGCCACGAGAAGCTCGCCTGCCAGGGTAATGGCGTGGTCACGGTCTAGCGCAACAGCCCCAACCTGAACGGAGTGCTCGGCAAAGGCCGCCGCCAGATGAGGAAAGCGCATGCTTAGCGCCCAGCTGCGTCGGCGTATGCCTCTTGAATAACCTCAATCAACTCTTCACGGTCGTGAATCGGCTGGAATGAGTGCTCTGCTGCGTTGGTCATGAAAACCTCAAGGTCTTCAATTCCGTAGCCGAAAGTGTCAACCAGAAGCTCAAGCTCGCGAGTCAAAGTAGTGCCACTCATCAGGCGGTTATCGGTGCTGACGGTCACGGCAAAACCAAGGTCGTAGAAGACATCAAACGGGTGGTCGCTCATGTTCTCACCAAGCATGCTGATAGCGCCGGTCTGAAGGTTTGATGAAGGGCAGATCTCAAGTGCAATACCGCGATCGTTAACCCACTCGGCAACTGGGCCCAGCTCGACAACGTCTACATCATCTTCAGTGCGGCTAAACATGATGTCTTCGATCAGGCGCACACCGTGGCCAAGACGCAGCGCACGGCCGCTAACAATGGCGTCGCGAATGCTCTCAACACCGTCTGCTTCGCCCGCGTGAACGGTTACCGGGAACAACTCTGAAGCTAAGTAGTCGAAGGCAGCCTTGTGACGGTTTGGCAAGAAGCCTTTTTCGGCCCCGGCGATGTCAAAACCAACAACACCAGCATCGCGGTGACGAACAGCCAGCTCGGCAATCTCCATGGCCCGGTCTGCGTGACGCATGGCAGTGATTAGCTGGCCGGTACGAATGTAACCACCCTGCTTCTCGATGATAGCTGCGCCCTCTTCTAGACCGTCCTGAACTGCTTCAACAACCTCATCGAGAGTTAGGCCGCGGCTGAGGTGCTGCTCTGGAGCCCACCGAACCTCACCGTAGATAACACCATCGTTGGCTAGGTCAACCACGAATTCACGTGCAACGCGGGTCAGGTGTTCCCGGGTCTGCATCACTGCGGTAGTTACATCAAAAGTCTTGAGGTAATCAACCAGTGAGCCCGAGTCGGCAGATTTTTCAAACCAGGCCTTTAGGTCTTTGGCATTATTTGCCGGTAACTCGTAGCCAATTTCTGCTGCCATCTCGATGATGCTCTGCGGGCGCAGACCACCGTCCAGGTGATCGTGAAGTGAAATCTTTGGCAGTGATTGAATGTCGAATTTCGCCATTTTGGGTTTCTCTTTTCTTGGCGTTAGCCGTTAATTTTTTCAAGCACGATTTTGCGAGCAGATGCAGAAGCCTCAATCTTAAACGAACCTTCGAGAGCTTCGAGGGCGCGTTCGAAACGCTCAGGTTCATCGGTGTGCAAAGTCATAAGTGGAGCGCCGGCTTGGACCGCCTGCCCCTGTTGAGCGTGCAGAGTGATGCCAGCACCAAACTGCACGGCGTCTTCTTTGCGGGCACGGCCTGCGCCCAAGCGCCAAGATGCTGTGCCTACCTGAAGTGCGTCTAGCTGACTCAAGTAACCACTAGCCGGAGCCGTAATCACGTGGTGCTCTTTGGCCTCTGGCAAGGCTGCAGCTGGGTCGCCCCCCTGTGCCTTAATCATTTGGCGCCACTTGTCCATGGCTCGACCATCTTTGAGAGCGGCCTCAACATCGGCATCTGGCTGACCCGCAAGGCGCAGCATTTCTCGAGCCAGCTCAACCGTGATCTCAACCACATCGGCAGGGCCACCACCGGCCAAAACTTCAATTGACTCTTTAACCTCAAGGGCGTTGCCAATTTCAAGACCCAACGGCGTTGACATGTCAGTCAACAGCGCAGAGGTGTTTACACCGGCGTCCTGTCCGAGCTGAACCATTACCGTGGCAAGCTCGCGAGCACGATCAATGTTCTTCATGAACGCACCCGACCCCACCTTGACATCAAGAACCAGCGACTCGGTGCCTTCAGCAATCTTCTTGGACATAATCGACGATGCAATTAGAGGAATCGCCTCCACGGTTCCGGTTACATCGCGGAGCGAATAAAGCTTGCGGTCTGCCGGAGCCAAGCCAGAACCGGCAGCGCAAATTACCGCACCAACCTCGGCTAGTTGACGGTGGAATTCCTCGTTTGAAAGTTGCGCCCGCCAGCCTGGAATTGACTCAAGTTTGTCGAGTGTGCCTCCGGTGTGACCCAAACCACGGCCAGAAAGCTGCGGAACTGCAACTCCAAAGGCAGCAACTAGTGGGGCTAATGGAAGCGTGATTTTGTCGCCCACGCCACCGGTTGAGTGCTTGTCTGAGGTCGGTGCCTGCAACTCCGCGTAGTCCAATCGCTCGCCCGAGGCAATCATGGCCAGAGTAAGGTCTTTGATCTCGCGACGGTTCATGCCGTTTAGCAAAATGGCCATGGCCATGGCCGACATCTGCTCGTCTGCTACGACACCGGTCGTGTAGTTGGCAATCAGCCAGTTGATTTGATCGGTGGTTAATTCACCCTTGTCACGTTTGGTGACAATTAGTTCGGGAGCCGAAAACTGAGACATTACTTTCTCTCTTCAAGGTCGCGAGGCCCAAACGCATCTGGAATTACCTCGTCAATAGTTTTGAAACCTGAAACAGTTTCAAGAATCATGCCGCTGGTTGAGTGCTCAAACAACAACTGACGGCACCGACCGCAGGGCATCAAAATGTTGCCATGACCGTCAACGCAGGTGAATGCCACCAACTTGGCCGGGCCGCTGCCATCTTCAGCAGTCATGGCAAGCTGGCTCACCAATGAGCATTCGGCGCAAAGGGTTAGGCCATAAGACGCGTTTTCAACGTTGCAGCCAGACACCACCCTGCCGTCGTCAGTGAGAGCAGCTGCACCCACCGGAAATTTTGAGTAAGGCACGTATGCCTTCTTAATTGCCGAATTGGCAGCCTCCCGAAGGGCATCCCAGTTAATTTCAGACAATTTCAGACCTAACTCTTTATATAGGCTTTGCCCGTTGCTGCTGGGCCGGTGACCTTGCCAACTAGGCCGGCCACTGCAATAACAGTCAGTGCGTAAGGCAACATCAGCAAGAACTGGCTAGGCACGTCAGAGCCAATAATGCTCAGCACCGACTGCAGATTCTGCGCGAAGCCAAACATGAGTGCGGCAAGAGTTGCCAGGATTGGGTTCCAGCGGCCAAAGATGAGTGCGGCCAGAGCAATGTATCCGGCACCTGCGGTCATCTCTTTGCTGAACGAACCAACGGCACCCAGGGTGAAGAACGCACCACCGATACCAGCCAAGGCTCCACCAAGCATCACGCTGATGTAGCGGGTGCGGTAAACCTTGATGCCAACGGTGTCGGCTGCCTTTGGGTATTCGCCAACGGCACGAACGCGTAAGCCCCAACGAGTCTTGAATAGCGCAATGTAGACCACGGCCACGGCTAGGTACATGAGGTAGACAATCAGGGTCTGCGAGAACAGCAGTGGGCCAACGATTGGAATCTGAGACAAGAACGGAATGTCAATCTGGTCAAAGCGCTCTGGCTGGTTCAGCAAGACCAGGTCGCGAGTCATCACAGTTGAGTACAAGAAGCTGGTTAGACCAATCACCAAAACGTTCACGACCACACCAACGATGATTTGATCCACAACATACTTGATGGCAAATACGGCCAGGATTCCAGCAATAAGCCCACCGGCAATAGCTGCTGCCAATAGACCTAGGGTCAGGCTGTGCGTAATCGAGGTAACCATTGCCGAGGCAAAAGCACCGGCTAGCAGTTGGCCCTCAATGGCGATGTTGATAACGCCAACGCGCTCTGAAAGCACACCGGCCAACGAACCAAAGATCAGTGGGACAGCAAGTGCCAGCGAGCCCTGCAGGGTTGTGGTGACAGGGAACATTTCACCAACAAAGAGCAGCACCAGAACCTGCTGAACGAAGGCAAATGCAAACAGGCCGGTTACCCAAAGCGGAGTTTTTTTGCGTTGCATGGCTAGCCACCACGATGCAGCGGTGGTCAAGGCTAGCAGTGCAAAAATTAGCCAGCCAGCACCGGCAACTGGAATGTTGAAGTCAGGTACTGCAAATAGCTCTTTTCCGGCATTGAAGCTGAATAGCGTGGTTCCGGCCGGAGCAGTGGCAGCCAACCAAAGGCTTAGTGCGGCAAAAATGCTGAAGGCAATTGGAGTCTTAATCGAGCGCTTCATTATGCAGCCACCTGCTTCTTCTGGGCCTGCTTCTTAGCTAGGTCAGGCACTCGGAACATAAATCGGACCAACGGCGGTGCTGCGATGAACAACACGACCAGAGATTGAACGATCAACACGATGTCAATTGGCACCTTCTGGTTTGCCTGCATGATGACGGCACCGGCACGAAGCGCACCAAACAATACACCGGCAGCTAGAACACCGAGCGGCTTTGACCGGCCCAGCAGCGCCACTGTGATGGCGTCAAAACCAAAGCTGGCTGCAACGCTTGGGGTTAGGTACTTCTCGGCACCCAAAACCTGAGCGGTACCGGCCAAACCGGCCAACGCACCAGAAATGGCCATGACCAAAACATAGGTAAGACCCACGTTGATTCCCGCAACCTTCGCGGCATTTGGGTTGTGACCAAGAGCCCTGAATTGGAAGCCGATTGAAGAACGGTTGAGCAACCACCAAACCGTCGCCACCATCGCCAACATCACAAAAAATGCTGCGTTGATGCGGTAATCGTCACCCATAAAACGCCAGTACTTGGCAGTCTCAGAAATCTCAGGAGAGATTGGGTTGGTCGCATTCGGCGCCTGGAAAAGCGGAGTGGTCAGAATCCAGAACAGCAACAGGCTGGCAATGTAGTTCATCATGATTGTCACGATTACCTCGTTGGCGCCAGTGGCTGCCTTCAAGAAACCTACGAAGCCACCAAAGGCTGCTGCGGCCACGATGCCTGCCAAAATTGCCACCGGTAGGTGAATGATTGCTGGCAACTCAAGGGTGAAACCAACCCAGGCCGCACCCATTGCACCAAAGATAATTTGACCGGTTCCACCAATGTTGAATAGGCCAGATCGGAATGCCACAGCCATTCCCAAACCAGCCAAAGTAATCGGTGTTGCATAGGTCAGAGTCTCGGTAAGAGGCTTGATCATGCCAACAGTGTCATTGGCTTTGTAGTTAAAAATTGAGCCGCGGAACAGCGCGTCGTAGGCGCCGAACACTGCGTTCCAGACTGCGCTCAAAAAATCAGCGGGGCGGGCAAAAAGGTACGCGGAGGTTGCCTGGACGTCCTCGTTGGCAAATGCGATTAGCAAACCGCCGATGATGAAAGAGGCCAGGATGGCCAGGACAGTAACCAACGAACTTGGGTTGAAGATTTGCTTGACTACTTTGTTCATGCGCTGATACCTGCCATCATTTGACCCAAAACTGATCTTGGAGTGCTGGCTGGCACAACGCCAACCACCTTGCCGCGATACATAACTGCAATGCGGTCACCCAACTGAGTTGCTTCATCTAGCTCGGTGGCAACGATGAGCACCGGAATGCCACTGTCACGGGTTGCCACGATTTGTTCGTGCACAAACTCAATAGAGCCAACATCAAGACCGCGGGTTGGTTGTGAGGCAACCAAGAGACGCAGGTCGCGGGCCAACTCACGAGCCAAAACCACTTTCTGCTGGTTACCGCCGGAAAGCTCTGAAGCCTTTGAGTTGATGCCCTGAGCACGAATATCAAACTGTTTTAGTTTTTCTTCAGCAAACTTTTTCAAGACGTTGAGTTGCAAACTAATGCCCTTGGCAAACGGTTTGCGGTCACTTCGGTCCAGCATTAGGTTTTCGGCGATTGTGAAATCAGCAACCAAGCCGTCTTCGGTGCGGTCCTCAGGAACAAAACCCACACCCAGGTCAAGAACCTGCTTAACGTTCTTGCCGATTAGCTGGTTTCCATCAAGCTCAATCGATCCTGTGGTGCGGCCATGCATTCCAATAATCGCCTCGGTGAGTTCGGTCTGGCCGTTACCTTGAACTCCGGCAATAACCAGAATCTCGCCCTCTCGAATCTCAAGATTCACGTCATCTAGAACCTGGGCGCCAGCGTGGTTCCAGCTAGAAAGCCCAGAAATCTTAAAGGTAGCGTTGCCAAGTTTTGGCTCACCCTTGTTTACGTCTAGGTCAACCGCGCGGCCAACCATCATTGAAGCCAGTTCGTTTGCCGAGGCCTTAGGGTCGGCTTCGCCAACTACCTTGCCCAAACGGATTACGGTGATTTTGTCGGCTACTTCTTTTACCTCACGAAGCTTGTGGGTAATGAAAACAATGGCTTTACCCTCGGCGCGAAGCTGCTTCATGATGGCCATGAGTTCGTCGGTTTCTTGAGGGGTAAGCACTGCAGTTGGTTCATCGAAAACCAAGACCTGGGCGTCACCCATCAGAGCCTTGATGATCTCTACGCGCTGCTGAACACCCACCGGCAAATCGCCGACGATTGCGTCTGGGTCTACCTCAAAACCAAATCGGTCCGAGATTTCACGCACCTGCTTGCGTGCGGCTTCAAGGTCTAGCAAACCGCCAAACTTGGTTGGCTCGTGCCCAAGAATCACATTCTCGGCCACGGTAAAAACTGGGATCAGCATGAAGTGCTGGTGGACCATGCCAATTCCGGCAGCCATGGCATCGCCCGGGCCAGAGAATTTGACAACCTTGTCGTCAAGCAAAATGTCGCCACCGTCGGCCTGGTAAAGACCGTAAAGCACGTTCATGAGGGTTGACTTGCCCGCACCGTTCTCACCAAGAAGGCAGTGAATCTGCCCTGGTTCCGCAACTAGGTTGACATTGTCATTTGCGGTCATGGTGCCAAAGCGTTTGGTGATGCCGCGGAGTTCCAGCTTCATTGCTATTTCCCGTTTCAGTTTTTCGTGATTTCCACGAGGGATTTTCAGTCTAATTGGGGTAAAAGAATTCGTTTGTTGCCTGACAAAAAAAGTTGGGGGCCGACAGAATCGACCCCCAACTTTCGTCAGATTTTGTTGCTACCTACTAATTAGTAAGAAGAAACTACGTCTACATCGCCAGCAACGATGGCAGCCTCAAGAGCTGCAACTTCGTCGGCTAGGCCAGCAGCCCACTTGACATCGTGCTCAGGTGAAATTGCAACACCCTTGTTCGCCAAGGTACCTACGTAGATGTCCTCGCCACCGGTGAAGTTGCCGTTTAGAGCAGCCTCAATGGTCTCGAATACAGCAACACTCATGTTCTTCTGGATTGAGGTCAAGATCAATGACTTGAACTCGTCGAACTTAGGTGCGTTGTACCAGTCGGTGTCAACACCGATAACGTAAACACCCTCAGCCTCTAGAGCTGCCTGACCAGCACCGGCACCAACTGGGCCAGCAACTGGAAGGATGATGTCTGCGCCCTGCTTGATGAAGTTAGCGCTGGTGGTCTTGCCCTTGGCAACGTCGGCGAAGTCACCGGTCATTGCCCACTTTGACTGGTCGTCACCCTCGGCACCTAGAACCTCAACTGCGGTTCCCTTCGCCTCGTTGTAGTAAGCGACACCCTGCTTGAAGCCATCCATGAAGATGGTTACAGATGGGAAGGCCATACCACCGAAGGTGGCAACCTTACCGGTCTTGGTGGTTGCAGCCGCAACGTAACCTGCAAGGAATGCAGCTTCAGCGGTGTCAAACAAAAGTGGCTTTACGTTGTCAACGTACTTAGGGCTGAAGTCAGCGTTGCTAAGTGCGGTGTCAACTGGTGCAAAGAAGACCTCTGGGTTTGCAGCAGATGCAACGTCAGTTGCAGCGCCTAGAGCAAAACCAACTGGAACCACAATGTTGCAGCCTTCAGAAACCATGGCGTCAACGTTTGGCTGGAAGTCGGCGTCTGACTGTGACTGAGCCTCAGCTGACTGAACGCCTAGAACAGCGATTGCCTTCTTTAGACCGTTGTAGGCCTCTTCGTTGAATGAACCGTCGTCAAAACCACCCTGGTCAGAGACCATGCAAGCCTTGAAGTCAACTGGCTCAGCTGATGGCTCTGCAGGAGCAGCAGCACAACCAGCTAGGGTTACGGCAGCAACAGTTGCCAGCGCCAAACCCTTAAGAATGTTGTTGTTCATTTGAATTCCTCCCGGAATATCGGCACATGGCTTTCATGAGCCGTCGCTGGCTAGCCTAATTGGCTTGAGGAAGGATTTTTTGGGGGTTCTAGAAAGATTTAGAAAACTTAACTGATTTGAAACAATCGATATTCGGTTAGCCGTATTTATAGAACGTCCGAGTGACCGGTCGCTTTGAGTGCATCAACCAGACTTTTTACCCGCTGCGCGTGCTCTTTGGTGGTAACCAAAAGGGCATCTGGGGTGTCAACCACAATGATGTCTTCGACGCCGATTAGCGCGATGAGACGGTCGGTGTCACTTACCAAAATGCCGCTCGAAGAATCAGCCAAAACCTTGGCGTTGCCTAGGACAGCCAAATTGCCGCGGCGGCCCTGCGACTGCAACTCTGCGATTGCCGCGAAGTCACCGACATCGTGCCAGGTGAATGTAGCCGGAACCACGGCCACTAGACCGGACGCTGCGGCTGGCTCGGCAACCGAATAGTCAATCGCCACCTTCTTGAGTTTTGGCCAGATCTTTTCAAGAGCCGCCTTGCGCTCATCGGTGTCCCAGGCTTCAGCCAACTCAAGAATTGCTGCGTGCAATGCCGGCTCAGACTTCTCGAGCTGCCCAAGCAAAACAGAGGCGGGTGCAATAAACATTCCGGCGTTCCACAGGTACTCGCCAGACTCCACATACTTGCGCGCCTTGGCAATGTTTGGCTTCTCAACAAACTTGACTACCCCGCGAGCATTTGGCGCTGCACTGAGGTTCAGCGAATCACCTGATTTGATGTAGCCAAAACCCACCGATGGCTCGGTCGGTTCGATGCCAATGGTGACAATCTTGCCGGTGGCCGCAACCTCGACTGCCTCGCGAACGGTGGCCCTAAACAGCTCATCTTCATTGATCACGTGGTCAGCGGCGAACGAGCCGATGATCACATCTGGTTCGCGCTTCATAAGAATGGCAGCAGCCAGCGCAATTGCGGCGGTTGAGTCTTTTGGTGATAGCTCAAGCACCAAGTTGTCAGTCGAAAGGTCCTCGATCTGTTCCAGCACTGCTGATTTATGAACCTTGCCGGTAACCACCAAGATGCGGTCACGGCCAGCAATTGGAGTGAGTCGGTCCCAGGTGTCTTGAAGCAGTGTTTGGCCAGAGCCAGTGAGGTCGTGCAAAAACTTTGGTGCGGATGCGCGCGATAGCGGCCAAAGTCGGCTGCCAATTCCGCCGGCGGGAATAATGCTGAAGAATCTATCGATTGGATTTCTCTGGGTACCCATATGAATGAAACCCTAGTCGACTAGGCGTCAAACGGCGAGGTCGCCCAGTCAATAGGCGTAGACTTAAACCGAATTTTCTTTTCAGAAAAACGCCAATCCAGGAGGATTTTCGTGCCATCAATGCCAGCAGGTACTTTGTACCGCGGAAAAGTTGGAATGTGGTCTTGGGTGTTGCACCGCATCACCGGAGTCGCAATTTTCTTTTTCTTACTCGTCCACGTTCTTGACACGGCTTTGGTTCGCCTGAGCCCAGAGGCTTACAACGCTGTAATCGCCACTTACAAGACTCCACTAATCGGTGTTGCCGAACTTGGCCTAGTTGCCGCAATTCTGTTCCACGCACTCAACGGTGTCCGGGTCATCTTGATTGACTTCTGGCGCAAGGGTGTCAAGTACCAGAACGTAATGTTCTGGGTTGTGGTTGCCCTAGCTGCGCTTACCTTCATCGGTTTCGCGCCTCGCCACCTAGCTCACGTATTCGGTTAAGGAGAAGCGAATGTCAGTAGTTATTGAACAGCCTCGTGCCCCTCGAAGCCGCAACCAGGCCAACCTAGAGAAATACGGCTGGCTATACATGCGCGCCTCTGGCGTGCTACTTGTCATCTTGATCTTTGGCCACCTCTTCACCAACTTGTTCTTGGGCGAGGGCATTAAGGCAATCGACTTTGCCTTTGTAGGTGGCAAGTGGTCAGACCCATTCTGGAAGGTTTGGGACCTAGCCATGCTTTGGCTAGCCATGATTCACGGAACCAACGGCATGCGAACCATCGTCAACGACTACACCTCAAAGGAATCAACTCGAAAAGTTTTGGTTGTGTCTCTTTGGGCTGTTTGTGCTGTCTTGGTAGTTCTAGGCACTCTCGTGGTCTTCACATTTGATCCATGCCCTGCCGGTGCCGCCGCAGAGCTTCTTCCATCTTTCTGTTCGGCAAAGTAGCCACAAAGGAATCTATAAATTGTCTAGCGCAACTCCAAAGGTTCACCACTACCAGTACGACGTTGTGATTGTTGGCGCCGGTGGCGCCGGCATGCGTGCCGCCATTGAGGCCGGCCCACACGCTAAGACTGCAGTGATTTCAAAGCTGTTCCCAACCCGTTCACACACGGGTGCCGCTCAGGGTGGCATGGCAGCAGCACTTGCCAACGTTGAAGAGGACAGCTGGGAGTGGCACACCTTCGACACCGTGAAGGGTGGCGACTACCTGGTTGACCAAGATGCCGCTGAGATTCTGGCCAAGGAATCAGTACAAGCAGTAATCGACCTGGAAAACATGGGTTTGCCTTTCAACCGCACCCCAGACGGAAAGATTGACCAACGCCGTTTTGGTGGCCACACTCGTGACCACGGTAAGGCACCGGTTCGCCGTTCTTGCTACGCTGCCGACCGCACCGGACACATGATTCTTCAGACTTTGTATCAGAACTGCGTCAAGCTGGGCATTGAGTTCTACAACGAGTTCTACGTTCTTGACCTAGTGATGAACAAGGTGGACGGCGAAGAACGCCCATCTGCCGTGGTTGCCTACGAGCTGGCCACCGGAGAGATTCACGTGTTCCAGGGCAAGAGCATCATTTTTGCAACCGGTGGTTTCGGCAAGATCTTCAAGACCACCTCTAACGCTCACACTCTTACCGGTGATGGCGTTGGCATCATCTATCGCAAGGGTCTTCCGCTAGAAGACATGGAGTTCTACCAGTTCCACCCAACCGGTCTTGCAGGCCTGGGCATTTTGCTTTCAGAGGCAGCTCGCGGCGAGGGCGGCATTCTGCGCAACGCCAGCGGAGAACGCTTTATGGAGCGCTACGCACCGACCATTAAAGACTTGGCTCCGCGTGACATGGTTGCGCGCGCTATGGCTAACGAGGTTCGTGAAGGCCGCGGTGCTGGCCCAAACAAGGACTACGTGCTGCTTGACCTTACCCACCTTCCGCCAGCCGTGATTGACGAGAAGCTGCCTGACATCACCGAGTTTGCGCGCACCTACCTAGGTGTAGAGCCTTACACCGAGCCAGTGCCAGTATTCCCAACCGCACACTACGCAATGGGTGGAATTCCTACCAACGTCCAGGCCGAGGTTTTGCGTGACAACAAGACTGTTGTTCCGGGTCTCTACGCTGCCGGTGAATGTGCCTGTGTGTCAGTTCACGGTGCAAACCGCTTGGGCACCAACTCGCTGCTAGACATCAACGTGTTTGGAAAGCGTGCGGGTATCGCTGCCGTTGAATACGCAAAGGCAGCTAAGCACGTTGCTGTTCCAGCAAACGCAGCCGACGAAGTGATCTCGATGATCGAGAAGGTTCGCAACTCAAAGGGCACCGAGAAGGTCGCAGTTCTTCGCAAAGAGCTGCAGGAAACCATGGACAAAAATGCCCAGGTTTACCGCACCGAAGAGTCACTAAACGAAGCCCTCGAGAAGATCGCCGAATTGCGCGTGCGCTACGAGAACATTTCAGTTCAGGACAAGGGTCAGCGTTTCAACACTGACCTGCTTGAAGCAATTGAGCTTGGTTTCTTGCTTGACCTAGCCGAGGTTCTAGCGTTCACATCTCGTGAGCGTCGCGAAAGCCGCGGTGGCCACTTCCGTGAAGACTACGAGACCCGTGATGACAAGAAGTTCATGGTGCACTCAATGGCTTACCTCACCGACAAGCCAGCCAAGAAGCCTGGCGACAACATCAAGATTGACTGGAAGCCAGTCACAATCACCAACTACCAGCCAATGGAGCGTAAGTACTAATGGCCGCTACTAACCTGACCCCGGCACCGGCAGTTGCTGCCTCAAGCGCTCCAACTGCCTTCGAAGAGATGGGCGCCGTCCCGTCGTTCCAGGTAACCCTGTTCGTTCGCCGCTACAACCCAGAAGACGGCCAAGAGGCACGCTGGGAGGACTTTGACGTTCAGGTTCACGGCACTGACCGTGTGCTTGACGCGCTACACAAGATCAAGTGGGAGATGGACGGTTCTCTAACCTTCCGCCGCTCATGTGCTCACGGTGTTTGTGGTTCTGACGCCATGCGCATCAACGGCCGCAACCGCCTGGCTTGCAAGACTCTGATCAAAGACCTTGACATCACTCAGCCAATCTATGTTGAGCCAATCAAGGGCCTTGAGGTTGAAAAAGACCTAGTCGTAGACATGAACCCGTTCTACCAGGCCTACCGCGACATCAAACCATTCTTGATTGCCAGCGACAACCCTGAGAAAGAACGACTACAGAGCGCAGCTCAGCACTCAAAGTTTGAAGACACCACCAAGTGCATCTTGTGTGCTGCCTGCACCACCTCGTGCCCTGTGTTCTGGACTGACGGTCAGTACTTTGGCCCAGCTGCAATTGTCAACGCACACCGCTTTATCTTTGACTCTCGCGACGAGGCTGCAGATGTTCGTATTGACATCTTGAACGATAAAGAGGGTGTCTGGCGTTGCCGCACCACCTTCAACTGCACCGAGGCCTGCCCTCGCGGCATTGAGGTAACCAAGGCTATTGCCGAGGTAAAGCAGGCAATCCTTCGCGGCAAGCCATAACCTATGGCCCTAACTGTAGCGACGGTTAACGTCAATGGTGTTCGTGCTGCCTTCAAGAAGGGCATGGCCGAGTGGTTGGCCGCAAACCCAGACATCGATGTAATTGCGCTGCAAGAAGTTCGTGCAGAAACCAAAGACCTGGTTGAGCTGTTCGAAGCCAACCCGCCGGCAAATGGTAGCTGGCACTTTCTGCACGATGCGGCGAGCGCAAAGGGCCGTGCCGGTGTGGCGATTGTGAGCAAGGTCGCACCGGTTGCTCAGCGCACCGAACTTGGTCCCGATGAGTTTGATTCTGCCGGCCGCTGGCTTGAGGCAGATTTTGAAATTGATGGCGAACTAGTCACCGTAGTCAGCACCTACGTGCACTCTGGTGAGGTTGACACCCCAAAGCAGGTTGAGAAGTACAAATTTCTTGAGGCAATGACTGCGCGCATGCAGCAGCTAATTGAGTCAGGCAGCAAGGCTGTGGTGGTTGGTGATCTCAATGTGGGCCACACTGAGCTAGACATCAAGAACTGGAAGGGCAACCTAAAGAACGCCGGTTTCTTGCCAGAAGAACGCGCTTATTTTGACACCCTGATGCACAAGCAGGGCTGGGTTGATGTTGGCCGTGCTGCTCACCCAGATGTAGCCGGCCCTTACACGTGGTGGTCTTACCGAGGGCAAGCCTTTGACACCGATGCCGGTTGGCG
>JACCDU010082202.1_pt1 | contig 50541 bp, 56 predicted proteins | sample 7446081 | NCBI WGS metagenome assembly JACCDU01 (sample SAMN15323447, study PRJNA562643) | freshwater metagenome | isolation source: river surface water | place: USA:Blue River Watershed | collected 2017-08-17 | reverse complement strand
CAAACTTGGCAAGAACATTCCCCAAATAAAAAGGGTCTACGCTTTTAACAGCATAAACCCTTGAAAATCTAGCCTTTCGGCTGTGGGCCCACCAGGGCATGATCCTGGGACCCCCTGATTATGAGTCGCAAATTTAGGTCCTTCCCCATATAGCTAATTTTAGCTATAATTTACTGAAAATCAAGTTTATATATTATCTTCAAAGATAACATATGACTCTTTGTATTGCCCTTTTAGTTACCTTTGTGGTGCAAATTTTGGTGCATTAATTAACCCCCTGATCATTTTATGATTCAACCAACACTGAGTTTCTTTTGTGACACAAGACGTCAATTAAACGATGGTACATACCCTATCAAATTAACCGTGTATTGTCTTGGTAGCAAGAAGCGTTATGCTACCCCTTATAATTTAACCCAATACGATTATAAAAGAATTGAAGCTTCCAACCTAAGGGATGCAAATATTAAAAAATTAAAGACCCAGATGTATTCATGGCTCTCTGATCAGGAAGAGTTTGCCAATTCTATACAACCTTTCAGTTTTACTGAATTTGATCTTTTATATAACAAGGATAAAGTACAATTAAAAAAAGCAATAGCTAATGAAAGTGTAGAAGCGTTATATGATAGTTGTATTAAAGATTTAAAAAATCTAGGGCAAATATCAACATCTGATAATTATAACACTGCAAAGGTCTCCATTTTAAAATTCAAAAAGTATTTAAAGATTTCGCAAGTAAATGTCGATTTATTAAAGGCCTATGAAAAGTATATGGTAGCAGAAGGCAAATCAATAACAACTGTAGGTATCTATTTAAGGTCCTTAAGAAGAATTTTTAATCTAGCTATTGAAGAGGGAATTATAGATGCTAGTAAATACCCATTTAGGAAATATAAAATACCCTCTCCAAGAAAATCAAAACGTTCCTTAAAAAAAGAGGACTTAAAGAAAATCCTAAATCATAAGCCAAAGTTGGTGTCAGAACAAAAAGCATTAGACTATTGGATTTTTAGTTTTCTATGTAATGGGATGAATTTTAAGGATATTGCTTTGTTGACCAATAAAAAGATTAATGGCGACTTTATTGAATTCTATAGATCAAAAACTGAGAATACAACAAGAGATGGCGCATTGCCAATTAAAGTACCCATATCTGACCGTATAAAGGAGATAATGGATAGGAGAAGGGTAAGCAAAGGGAAGCCCGAAGACTATATATTTCCGGTTTTGGAAAGAGGAATGGATTTAGTTCTAATTGAGAAACGTATAAGCACATTTATAAGGAACACCAATAAAGCCTTAAATAAAATAGGTACTGATTTAGACCTCCCCTTGAAATTAACAACCTATGTGGCGAGACACTGTTTTGCAACCATACAAAAGAACAATGGAGCTCCATTAATCTATATTAAAGAAGCGCTGGGCCATTCTAACATAACAACTACCCAAGATTACTTTGGCAGCTTTGATGATGATAGTTTAAAAACTATGCACGAGGGATTGATGGAGGGGATGGAGGATTAGGATATTGTTCTAGAAAATAATATAGAGATTAGGTATAAATACGGAATGAGATAATATTATATGTTTCTATTTTTATAAAAACATATAATAAATGGAGACTTATAGAAATTTAGGAATGAATTCTGGGGTTAAATATTTCCAAATTGGCAATTCATTCATTGAAATCATATTTAAGCATAATCCTAGAGTTTATAGATATAGTTATATAATACCTGGCAAAATTCACGTTGATAATATGAAAATATTAGCCTTAAAAGGTCAAGGATTAAATTCTTATATAAAGAAATATGTTGGAAATAAGTTTGAAAAATAAATTTAAAATTATGAAAGGTAAAGAAAAATTAGAAAAATTAATGATTGATTTACTTAGGATAAATCCATCTGAAACAAATCTTAATTTTTATAATCAAATTGCTGAAAATTTAGAGGACTTTGATATAGTAGATCATTTTCATCAGATTCGAAAAGATAATGAGGATGGAGGTCTTGCATTTGAAGTGATGTTATTCAATAAAGACGTAATTCATGATATAGTAATTACGAAAACCAATGTAAATTATATCTCAGTGACTATAGATAAGGTAAATATGGCTTATTTGGAAACAAAATATTCAGAAGAAACAAATGAAAATGGAATAGTGTCAATAGTTGATAAACTGAAATTTACAATTTCCTATGGAGGTGAGTTTAAGTTAGTTTATGAAGCTAGCATAAAAAAATTCGAAGAATTATTGAGAATAAAATCTAATCTTTTAAAAACTGCTTTACAATCATGATATTAGATATTACAACTACCTGGAGAACTTACTTACAAGATGCAAATCAAATTGCTCAAATTATTGGCACAGTTTTAGTAATTGTGTATGTGATTTATACGTATAAAACATTTCTACAAATAAAGAAACAAACCGATTATATGCATGATGCCTATTTGAGAATTGAAAGTTCAATTTTAAAAGAGATTGTTCAAGATGCTCAATCTTCAATTCTCGAATTGAGGAGGCCTAAACAAAAAATAAAGCTCCCTACAAAGTATTTAAATAAAGACATTCCAGCTAAAATGACAGAAGTGCTTAAGCCGATATTTAAATTTGACGACGACTTATTTGAAGGAAACTATTTTACTATAGGTTTTACTAATTATGGAAATGCAGAAGTGAATTTAATAAAGCTGAGTATAACAATTGTAATTACAAATTCCAAAGAGGTAGCAAATAAAAAAATGCTTAAATTAAAAGAAATTCACAATTTTGAAATTCAAATAAGTGAAATTGTTTCTAGAAATGGTGGTGAACTAAGAGTTCCTATAGTGTCCACAGCTTCTTTTCCAATGTATGAAATTATAGTTAAAGGTACATATTCAGATATTCGAAATAAGCAGTATCAAATTCAAGAATTTGTCAAAAATGGACAAAATGAACATTTCTTTTTGTGTCCTTAATCATCTATCCACTTCTTAATCTCTGATAAATAGAAATAGAGTCTGCCGAATTTATGTTTATGAGGCATTTCTTTATTCTTGCATTTTTTGTATAAATGACTTACTGAAATGCCTAAAATTGCAGACATTTCTTTTACAGGAATAGGTTTTTCGACTTCTTGAGAAATAGGCAGTTTTGCTAAAACATCATTTTTAAACTTTTCTAATTTCTCCTCTACTATTTTTTCTATTAATGGTCGTAGAGCAGCTTCTAATAATTCAGGATTGATTAATGACATATTATATTTTATGTATAATGCGTCAAATAATGTACCTATTTGCATTCCTATTATTTTCAAGAATAACAGAAAACACTTTATTATGTATTATTGTCAGGTATAAATTTTATTATAGAATATTTAATATTGTCTTTAAAGACATTAGTCTGATACTGTCATGTCAAAATTGTCAGTATTGAATACTTTTAATAGTATTTGAATGTAAGGGAAGTTTTAAGGCTTTCTAATTAAATTTTGAATGCCATTTAATTTTTCAACTAAGGTATCAAACGAAGGGGCATCACCATAAATCATATTAAGGTTCATTTTTACATAGTCTTCCTTATACGCTTCTATAATATGGTTTGGAGGAATAAATGAAAGCGTTGCTCTGCCGTGGTTATTATAATCTATCCCGTTTTGTCTAATATAGTGTTGTCTATGTGCAATTATTCTATTGTATAGGGGTTCATCCTTGATTGCCAATTCAGCATAAATTGATTCTGTTAACTTATATAAATCATATAAATGCCTTGACATCCTTAGATGACGTATTTCCGAAATTTCCTTGGTAAATTCCTCATGTAATAAGAATAATTTTTCAAGCATAGTAATTTGTGGTTCTATTGCACACACTTGAAAGCTGTTTCCTAAAATGCTAATTTCAGGCAATAGACTATCCACTATAGCGTTAATATCCCTAAATTGAGTTGCCTCTTTTATGGACCTAGCACTAACTTCTACTTTAATAGTATCAGGTAAGTATTCAATAGGTTCGAGTATCGACAGGTATTCAATTACAATTTCCTGTGGGTCCACAGTGTCTTTCATTGTTTCTGGTATTGGCGTAGCCTTAATTGTAAACAAATTAGCAGGCACTCCAATCTCGATCATCGTTCTCTCAAGTTCATCTTTAAAATCAGTGCTTATAAATTCACTTGAGATTCTTTTCAATTTTTTGATTTGAGAATAAGTCAACTCTTCCGAAAATCCGTAAAATGACCTATCAATAGATAAATCAATGTCCTCTGAGAATCTTTCAATTATTTTCCAAGCCTTACTTAGAGAAGTACCACCTTTAAAATGTAAATGTTTTGCATATTTAGTTCTAAAAACAGCATCTAAAACAATGGTAACCCAAATGTCTTTTTCAAGCGCTTTATTGGTAATTGCACTTATAGCACTTGCTTGCTGCAATACCGCAAGCCGATCTTCGATATTTAGTTTAAACCAGTTCATTTGTATTGTTTTTATTTGGCGATTGTGAAAGCAATTTAAAAAGTTCCCTTGCAATCCATGAAGGTGCCAACTTAATATCGTTTTCTAAAATTGCTACATCTTCCTTTTGAAGTAAATTCTTTATTTGAGTTGCTAATGTTTCATCAAATACACTAGGGCCTAATTCATCCATTGCCAGAATTACTAATGAACTGATTGGTCCAGAAAGTGCTAATTTTTTTGGACTAGCACTTTTAAAGACAATCTCATTACCTCCAATCTTATACTTTCTGGGCTGGCCATTTGTGATATAAACATGTTTTGTAGGAACTTGTTGTGATAAGCCTAGTTTGTTTAACGCACTTATTCCTGTAGGTTTAATTATTACATGGTCTCTATTAGCAATGGCATTTGCTATCATTTCAAGGGATGGTTTAATGCTACCAAGCAGTTTATGCGCCTTGGGTTTATAGTAGATTCCATGGGAGATACGCTCAGCAGCTCCCTCTTTTACTAGTCGAGAAAGCGCCATTTTAATTGCATTGTCTGTTCCGAGCATACGAAATTCGGCCGGGAAGAATATTCCCCCTTCCGGCAGTGATTGTATCTTATCTTCTATTTCTTGATGAATGCTCATGGAACAAAGGTAAATTAAATTGTTACATATTTATATAAAAAGGTAACAATAATTATCTTATAAAATAACAAAACTGTCCATTAAATTATATAATAAACTGGACACATTTTTGTACCTTAGCTAAATGGAACCCAAAAACACCATTGCAGACATCGTAAAAAGTCGAATAACTGCCTTTAAAGAAGGGTATGTGTTTTCGTATATGGATATAGAAGGTCCATCGAAAAATAGAGAAGCTATTATAAAGGCATTAAACCGATTAACCGAAAAAGGGATACTACATAAATTAAGTAAAGGGAAGTTCTATAAACCATTCATTTCTGAATATGGGAAATTAGGCCCCGACTTAAATGAAATTGTAAAGGACTTATTAGAACACAATGGGGAACAAATAGGTTATTTAACGGGCTATAGCATTTTCAATAAAATGCATTTAACAACCCAACTAAGCAATACAATACAAATAGGAAGAAATACATTCAAGCCTACTATAAAAAGAGGTATTTATACAATACAGTTTGTACTGCAAAAAAACATCATTACAAAGGATAATGTCGAAAAGCTACAAGTATTAGATTGTCTTAAAATGATAAAGGGTATTCCTGATACTACAAAGGATAATTCATTGCATGTAATAGGGAAAATCATAAGAAAGTATAAGAAAGCAGATAGGGATATGCTAATACAATTATCAATGAAGTACCCTTCATCTACAAGGGCATTATTAGGAATGATTTTCGAAGAAGAAAAGATAATGGGTCCATTGGATAAAATAAGAGAAACCTTAAATCCTATTAGTAAGTTTAATATGGCATTAAGGGATTACGATAAATTAGTAAAGGATAATTGGAATATTAAGTAGTTGCATAAAAAACAATATGTATGAGAGGTAAGAATATCACTAACATTTATATAATAGAAGGTAAAGAGCTAAATAGTAAAGAACTAACAAATGATCAATTACTAATTATAGAAACCTATGAAAATAGATTCCTCTATAATGGCTTTCGTAATAGATTATTAAAAGAAAAAGGGGATTATGTAAAATGTACTATAAAGATTACAATACCTGATATGGTTTTTGAAGCGGTAGATGAGTTTGGTATAAATTTATTTTAAACTATATATTTAAAACTGAAACCTTTTTTATTCTTTTTATTTTAAAAGTTCTTTCTTCATTTCTATTGTTACAAAAAGCAGTTATATAATCGTTATCAGTATTGTAACTATTCCTTGATACTTTGATATCGTTTATTGTTCGTATACTGACTTCTCCATGTTTAAGCCCATTATAGTACCTTTTTCCTGTTGATGGGTTCATTTGTAAATCAGGCTTACTTGGCCTTTGATATTTAATGCAAACAAATTGTTTTTCAGAGCTTGCCTTATTTAGAACTTCTTTAATATTTTCTATTCCATCATCATAATAAGAATATTCAATAGAATATGCAGTTTCTTTAACTACTATATCTTTAATCTCAATAATTTTAAATACCCTCTCCATATTTTTTATATAGCAATATGCTATTAATGTATCACTTGTAATTTGCAGCGGCATTATTATAGTTGTTTCATTTATATAAGAAATAACTAGAAAGCTTTTATTAATAACTGAAGAAGATAGTATATCTAAATTCGATGTAATTAATTCACTTTTGATTATCGTTGTGCCTACCTTCTTATTAAAAAGTAAGTACTTGAGAGTGTATATAATGACACCCATACTAGCAAAAATTATAAATATTGTCATTATAATAAAATTCGGAAATATAAAATTATTAGTCAATCCATCATTATGTCATAATTACGCAGCGATGGAAGAATAGCTATTTCTTTTTTGTTTATGTTTAATATGTTTATGAGCATTTTTAGATCTGTAGCAAGTTATTAAAGTATCTGAGCTTCCATCAACAATTGCAACAGTGTTTTTTAATTTACTACAATCTTTTTTATGTTCCATTGGAATGGAAGATTCGCCTAATACATAATATATTAGTCCTTGTTTATAATATGGCTCACCATATGTAAGAACAAGCTTCAGTTTGTCATAAGTAATAGCCCTTTGCGAAGCTCTAATAATATAATGATTAGTTTGACTGAAGGTATACTCTTCTGTTGTCCCCGTTTTATTATCTCTTGCAATTATATATATTTTACAATTCATTGGTTTTGATTTAGAATTCAAACCTAGAATTGTTTTGTGCATTATATCTGCATAGAAAATTTATTCTTTAACAACTGTTTTAATTGCATTATTCAGTTTCTTTAATACTGAATCTTGTAGAGACTTGGGAGCTATTATTCTTAGACAATCAGAATATGATAGTATAGTGCGCTCTAATTCATAATTTAAGTAAACTTTTAAGGTTACAGAAAGTGTCTCATTATTTATCCATTTTGCTATTTGCGACTCATGTATTGGTTTTGAAAATATATAATTCGCTGTTTTTCCAAAAAATTCCAATTTAATATCTTCTATTTCACCTTTGCTAGGCTTCGTAACTCCTACTATATCTTCAAAATACGTGCTCCAGTTTATTTCTGAATTTTGCTGGTATTTAGTTTTAATTTCTTTAAAATCAATAATTCTATCAATTGCTAGATTCCAATTGTACATATCCTTTTCAGGGTTATAACCAAAAACAAACCATCTATTATTATATTGTTTTAAGAAATATGGATGAAATGTTATTTTACTTATTTCTTCTTGTTCGAAAGGCTTATAATGAATTTTTAAAACCTTTTTATAAATAATAGAGTTATATAATTCCCCAAGATTTTCAATACCCTTGAGATATTCATTATTATCAAAGTCCATTATGATACTAGTTTGATCCCTATTATTTATTTTTTCATTCAATTTTGGCAACATTTCATTCATCCATTCAAACTGTGGCAATCCCTTAAATTGACTTAATATCCCAGCAGCTTCCTTTAAGTGTTCAATTTCTAGTTCATTCAGTGGCATGTTATTGATAGAGAAGTTTGTATTAATGTATCTGTAATACATTTTTTTACCATCTCTGAACTCACCTAATTCAATATTCCAACCCTCTTTACTTTTCATGAAGGCAATGTCTTCTCGTATTTGTCGCGTGCTTATTCCATTGGAGTTTGAGTCTAAATCTAATAATACCTTATTACATTCATCGATTAGGTCTTGAAAAAAGTATTTTTTCCCGGGATTGCTAAAACAAGCATCCAAAACCTTGTATCTTATATATGCATTTTTAATAATTGCCATAATAGCCTAATTTAGATATGTGAAAATAATATATTCTATGCAGATTGTCTGCACAGAAATGTTATTTCTTTGTATTGTTCTTTGAAACCCCGTTGTGAATTATTGATTTTGCTAGCTGGAGATAGTTTTTAATTATTTCAAATCGGCTAGTTTCCTGGAGTAATCCAGGATGAATGTTTCTACGTCATTTTTCCTAGCATGACCTTCGGTCAAGCTAGAGTAAGAAAGTAAGAAATTAGATAAGTAAAGTTGTTTTTTAAATATTATTAATAAACAAAGAATAAATCGACGGGGTTTCAAGAATAAAATTATTATATGAGAATTATAGATCAGAAACATATTGAAAAAATTAGGTTTGATTTTCAGAAGATGAGATCAAAAGAAGATTTCTTGAATTTATTGAATTACGCCAAGAAGTATGTTTATAACAATAACGTCCAACCTTTTAAATTAGGCCAAATTACTTGGTATTCAAGTCCTAAAAGCACCACAAATAGTTACACATCATTTTCAATACCCAAAAAAACAGGAGGAGAAAGAATTATTCATGCACCAACTAAAGGGTTAAAGTCTATACAAAAAACCATTTCTTTTGTATTGCAATGCGTTTATGATCCACATAAAGCTGCTTATGGTTTTGTTCAAAATAAATCAATTGTTGATAATGCTAGAGTTCATTCAGGAGAAAGATATGTATACAATATAGATCTTAAGGATTTTTTCCCAAGTATTGATCAAGCTAGAGTTTGGAAATGTCTCCAGCTACCTCCTTTTAATCTAAATAAAGAATCATCTGAAAATTTTAATAAAACACCTATTAAGCTTTCGATTAAAGTATTTCGGACAATTAATCAAATTGACAAAAATAGAAATAACAACATTTCTATTTTAAAGTATGAAGGCTCTGATTTGCCTTCAGGATTTTACAAGATTGATTTGAAGGATGTAGGCTTAATAGTTTTTAAAGTATATCAAAAAATAGAAAATACTAATTCAGGGAAAATATTACTTTTAAAAAAAGCAAGCAATCTTGAATTAATTAGAAAGTCAGCACTTGATATTATAGCTAAAAATGAAACAGATTTAGAACTTACTTATTTAATTGATTACATAAGTGGACAGCTTATTAAATCATATTTTGAAAAAAGCAATGCAATAATCAATCGTGAAAAAATTGCAAATCTAATGGCTTCTATATGCTGCTTCCAAATGGAAGTTGATAGAATTGATTTAAATACTGGTCAATTGGTTAAGGTTGAAAAAAATGTTTTACCCCAAGGTGCCCCAACATCTCCTGTTTTAACAAATATCATATGTGCTAAACTGGATAGACGACTTTCCGGTGTTGCTAAAAGATTTGGTTTGAATTATACAAGATATGCAGATGATATTACATTTAGCTCTTCTCATAATGTTTATCAAAAAGATGGAGAATTTGTCAAAGAAATAAATAGAATCATCATAGACCAAAATTTTTCAATAAAGGAAAGCAAAACCCGATTACAAAAAGAGGGATATAGGCAGGAAGTTACAGGTTTGCTTGTTGGAGAAAAAGTTAATGTACAAAAGAGATATGTTAAGCAGATAAGAATGTGGTTATATTATTGGGAAACTTATGGACTAAAGAAGAGCCAAGAAATATTTTATAATCAATATTTAAAAGATAAAGGGCATTTAAAAAATCATGTACCCAAACTGTCATTAGTTTTAAAAGGTAAATTAGATTTCCTTAAAATGGTTGTTAGTGAAGAGAGTCCAGTCTATCTTAAATTTATTAAAAGATATAATAAATTGACCAATAAAATAGTAGTAACACAAGAACGAGGCGAACATATAAATTATATTTTAAAAGACCTTATAGATAATGGCTTAAAATCTGCAATGTCAAAATTTCAATTAAATAATGATGTCTGATAACAAAAAAGATTTAATAAAACTATTAAATTTCACAATAGAAATTTCAGCAATGCCAAATAATACTTGGTTTAAAAATGCTTTAATTGAAAAATTAGTAGAAAAAAATAATACTCGTGTTTCGAGTAATACTGAAATATCTGACATTCATGAGTATTGTATAAAGCAAATACTTAAAGAGCAAGCTAAAATGTTTTATAAAGATTTCAAATTACTTGACATAAATGAGACATTATGTAATGATTTTGTTAGAATGGAACAATTTAGAAGAGAAGATAGTTTTCAAGATTTTTCTTTGGCAATGTTTCAGCAGTTTGAATTAATTATTAATACGCTTTGTACTCAAGAATTAGAAAATTATATTAAAGACAATCTAAATGAATATGTAAATGGGTGGACTGATAAAGTGAAAGGTATTCAAAAAGGAAAAAAATTATTATGGCAATACTTGTCATATTTTTCTTTAGAAAAAGTAGATGTAGAATTAAAATTATCCAAACCGATATTGAATTGGGATTTTAATGAAAAATATAGAGCTTGCTTAGTCTACTATTACTTTAATAATGCCATAAGAATTGAAAATGATTTTTTTCAAATTGCCAAATCAATTCATGAGTTATATCAAATAAGAAATTTAAATCACCGTGGCGGAAAAAAAACTGATAAGCAATTTGAAATAGTAAGAAAAATTAGTGATAGTAAGGCTAAGTATTACTTTAAATTTCTTGGTTTATTAGAAGATTTCGTGACTAAAGTTAATCTATCTATAAACTAATTATTTCTATGCACTTAGACTGCACAAAGTATGTGTTTCTTTGTTAAAGATTAAAGAAAACACTATGAAATACTACAGTTTAGAAACAGTTATAAGTTTTGGAAAGTTTAATGGGTTATCGCTCTCCGAAGTATTAACAATTCAGCCCTCATACATAAATTGGTGCCTAGAGAATTTAGATCATTTTTATATATCTAAGGAGAATCAATTTGAAATTAATAATATTTACAATGATTTTACAATTAATGAAGATAAAATGTGTTTTGAAATAGAAGAATATGATGATTTTGATTGTGAATCAAACTATGAAGAAGATTCATATGAAGATTTTACAGACTGGTCAAATTATAATGACAGTTTAGATATGGATCAACAAAGTATTGAATTTTGGAATCAATTTTAATAAATATAAAATTACAAAAATATGAATGAAATTTTACTACAGTTAAGAAAAGAACTAAATGCATTAATTGAAGTTATTGACAACTATCAATCAGCATTAGATGAAGTAATAATTATAAAAAAAGAAGATTTAAAACATCTAAAATGGAAAAAGAAATTAAATTCTTATATTAATCTTTTTGAGTATAAAAATTCCATAAGATTTACACTACCTGATAGTGGAAGTTATCCATATCAAATTGGATTTTATCAAAAAATAATGGATGGGTCACTTGAAAGATTAATTTTAAACAAAATAAATTATAATATTAGTAGTGATGAGATTTCTAAGGACACTTCTTCTGATCAAGCCAATTATAAATTAGAAGAATGGCAAAAAACTAAATTGAGAGATAATTTTAATAATGATATAATTTAAATAATATGAAAAAAATACTAGATGAATTAAAAGAACAATTAAACCTTTTAAAAGAAAAGATTGAAATTGTTGAATCTAAAATTGATGAATCTGAATCAGAAATTGTTGTAATAGACAAATCTGAATTTGAATTTTTAAGTTTTAGCACTGATAGGGGATATGTTTTTATAAAGTTTAAAGAATGTCTTTTTAACGTAAGCGAATCTTCGGATACAATGAAATCCTTTACAGAAGGAAGTTTGAATTTCATGATTATTAAAAAATTATCAAAGACCTCTTCTTGGTCTTATGGACGTTTTATATTAACACATTCATTATTAGGACCTTACGAGGCGGCAAAATATAAATACTACAGTAAATAAGGTAATATATTTCTATAACTTAAATGACCAAAGCAGACTATGAAATAGCAGATGATTTCTGCAAAGAAGCACTTTTAGACCCTTTAAGGAATAAAGCCCCCCTTAAGTGGCTAGAAAATAACGCTGCTTTGTATGAGGGGATTTCTAAATTACAAAATAATGAAGAATCTAACCCTTTAATGCTCTTTGGTAATAAGTTCTATTTACAATTAGGTTCCTTTCATAGTGAATACGAGAAGTTGCTTTACGAGAAAAACATTCTAAAGTATATGACTCAAGAAGAAGCCTTTGTTTATTTTTTTGAAAAAATGGATACTTACAAAATTGACAAGCTTTTAGATGTCAAGACTTGTCAGGATATCGAGAAGCATAAATATATGCAGTATTTGCATGAGGCATTTGAGGAAATGCAAATGAGGGGTAATACACATTTAGGTGTTTGGCCAGGGATTTGCCAGGGATGTAAACCCGGTCATAAATCTTATTGTTTTCTTGGTAATAAAGACAAAAGTCATATTGATATTTTGATAGAATTAGATCCCAAGACTAATCTTATTACAGATGTATATGAATGCTTAAAGATGGATTGTGCAGATGACTTTAAGCCTGAATACAGTAAGAAGATTAGAATTCACGCTTTTAAACTGAAATAATAATGAAACATATTTTCTTTATACCTAGTTTATTATTTCATTTAATCGTATTTAGTCAAGACTCAACAATAAGTATAGATAAGTTTGTAATAACAAAATCTTTCCATAATGGAGATAACATGTCAAAATTTGATATAGATCGAGGAGGTGAGTTTTTATTTGAAATAAAAGGGAATAAAATAATACGCTTCATTAATAATAGTAGAATCGACAATACAGCATCTTTTGGTTCTATAAAGGATTTTAAAACTGATACAGTATCTATTTGTTGTGCACCAATACTTGAAATAAGATCAAGCTTCATTTGGGATTTTAAAAACGATTATGATAAAGGTTCTGGAGTGGCTAATATTTCATTCCTGCAAAAACATACTAATTATAGCGTTGATTTTTATTTAAAAATGACTTTACCTAAAACGGGAGAACAGCTAGAATATTGGGGTTATAAGCAAGGAACAAGAGATGAGTTTATATTGACTGAAACAGTCTTTAAATAGACTAGATTTAAAAACTTTTATGAATAGAAGAAAAGCAAAAGACTTGTGTAGAAGAGTTGTCGACGAAATATTTGAATATCAATTAGTAAACGAAAATGAGATATTTGAAATCCTTCACAAATACCGGTGGGTGTATAAGGTTATTCCATATACACCAGTTGATGGTCCTTTGGGGGAGTTTCATCGCATTTATAAAGAGTTGCTTAAGTTAAGCAAGTATCTATTAGAAAAGCCCAATGCTAAAAAAGCATTTGAGGAATATGAATCAATAAAAAACAAAAATGATAAAGCTATTATTGAGTGGCTTTTAAACCATGAGCAATTAGGTAAGTTTTTAACTAAATTATATATTGACACCTTTATAGCTGACCCTGAAATCTTAGCAAAAGGATATGAAAAATTATTTGCTGAGTTTCCACTAACGGTCGGAGTAATTGATTTTTATCCTTTATTAGACTTCATAGACACTTTTACTTCACATTATAGCCTAGTGTTAGAAAAGTATCATAATCCAGAAGGCGATGGGATTCACTATATAAATGACGTAGAATACTATGAAGTAAAAGAAGTTACCTTATTAGATTTTATTGGGCCCGCACTAAAGATGCCCATAGAGGATGTTTTTAAAAATCATAAAGAACCTTTTGAGGTAAAACGTTTAAAACACCTAGTGCCTTTTAAAGCCTATCAAAGAACATCACCAAGTCCACAATTACAGCAGGCACATGACCTGTTTCATGATGATAAGTACTCAGAGGCAATTGAACTATACAAGGAACTATTGGTTACAAGGAACGATTTAGATGAAGCTAAGGCGGGATTAGCTATTAGTTATTTTATACTAGAAGAATATGAATTGGCAGAATCTGTAGCAGCGGGCTTGAGTCCTTATCAATATAAAGAACTAATTACCTTGATTACAAAGTTTAAGTCTGGATTACAAGAAGGTGGCCTTAATAATACCAAGTCCTATGACATAGTTGATAGGTTCTGTGAAGACGCACTTGAAGTCGAGTCTGGCGATATAGATCGCGATTATTGGATAAACGAATACGAGGATCTATTTAAATCGGTATCTATTGCTCCAGAGGGTTTGCCATCTATTGCCAATGCCAATTTTAATGGCTGTAAGTATAAAAATATTCATGATTTTCACAGTAAGTATGTCCAAAGAAAGTTTGAGCAGGATATTTTAAATAGAATGACCCAAAAGGATGCTGTTGAGTATTTTATAGGTAGGATGGATATTTACGCACTCGATAAAATATTAGAATACCGAGAATATTCAGATGTTGATAAACCGTTTTTCTTAGAAAAACTTAATATTGTATTTGACACTTTCAAAGAAAGAGGCAATGTAAGATTAGTAAGTACTAATGGCGTTTGGTAGGGCTGTCAATACGGGCATATTGGAGTAGCTTTTATTGGCGACAATGATGACACCTATTTAGAACTCATGATTTTGTCGGAAAATGATAAAGTGACTGATATTTTTGAATGCAACAATTTCAAGTTTGACACTTATAATAAAGAGCTTTTAGGACAAAGGCTATTTCTTCGTATTAACGGCGATGATGAATTTCCATTTTAATAAATGTAGCATATGAACCCTTTTACTGCTATTTTAGGCGTCTTTGTGTTGGTTAGACTATTTAATAAGTTCATGGATGGATATGGCACTAAAGATGATTCTGAAGATACTATTCAATTAAATAGAGTAGCTAAATCTCCTTTATTCAATTATTCTAATGCAAATTTAGTTGATACATCATTACTTAGCTACTATTCAAATATGTTAAATCTTAACCAAGAACCAGAAGTCAACTTAGAAGTATTAGATAATCATTATTACAGAATCGTTCAGCAAATGGAAAATGATAGGGACTTAGGTTTAAGAGTCAACATTGATGTACATGAATTAGTCACCGCCCATGCTTATATGACTGATATGTGTCGATATTTTGGAAACAGAAATTAAATTTAAGAATTTGATTGATACAAAAAAATTCTATAAAGAAAATGGGATGTGTTTTATAGATTTACCAGAGTATTGATAAATGTCTATCTAATTACATTAGATATAGATTAATTAGTTGATATATTACTTTTTTTCTTTCTTGGTTTTTTAAATCTAATTGTTCTCCCTGTTGCAAATAGTAATTTATCAATATAATATGTATAATCTGCCTCATTTTTTAATTCTTGATTCAGTTGATTAGATGATAACCACAATTTATATTGATTTATAAGATTTTTATGACTTTTGTTTAGTGTTTTTAGTTTTCGTAAACGGCCAATTTCTTCAAGATTTTCACTACAATATATAGCGTAAGATCTAATTACATGTTGGTCAATTATTGGTTGCCCGGATTTTTTAGTTAGGTACTTGCCAAATTGATAAAAAACTAAAGCATCATCTTTTTGGATACTATCATCTTCACTGTCTTCTATTCCTTTAATTATATGTTTTATTTTTTTAAGGTCTCCATTTTTCCATGAAATTGAGTAAAGCAATTTTGATAGAGGGTCAGTTAATTTTGAAGTAACATCTTTTGCTAAATTTAGATTAGCATCTATTATTTTTTTATCTTTTAATGATTTAATTTCAGTTTGGTTAATACTAAATTCTATTTTAGGATAACTATCAGTACTCATTCTCTCTCCTGTTGGGATATTCATGATATCAGCTATACGTTCAATTTCTAAAATACTTTTCGATTGTGTTATACGATCAAAAATTGCATTAGTAAATTCTTTTGATTCTTGGTTATTCATAGTATTGTTTTAATATTTTTATTATTGATGGTGTTATTTATTTCCCTCTTTTATTTTATATACTATTACTCTAGTTTCTAAATTATTTATTAAACCTAAATGTTGAGTTGGGTTCAATACTGCTTCGTTGTATATTAATGAAGCAGTAATCGATAGACCTATTTCATTTGCTTTTTCTACAAATTTTTCATCAAAACATTTCTTAGCACTATCTATATTATGAATCCAATTATTTATATCGTTATAATTGAATGAATATAAATGAGATGGGAATGCAGGTAACACATTGTTTTGCATTTGAGCCCCTAAAATTTTACTATCTGCAACACAAATAAAATATGATTCATTTGGGGAGTAAATTTTATTTAATGCTAATCTTAGCATATCGTTAAGCATTTTAAAAACATTCTCTGTTGTTTTTATTGAACTATCAGGTTTGCTATTTCGTTTGAATAATGCAAATTCTGCAGTAATAATTTTATTAGGGTGCATGCAAAAAAAATCTATTTGTGGATTTTTAGGTCTTTTTGCATTTGGATGACGATTGTTTATATATGCATTCTGATTAATTGGGTATTCGATTTGAATATCATGTGGTAATAGATCATGATTCTTCATAAAGGCAATAAAGAAATCATACCTAACTGAATCTTCACCTAAGTTTAGTATTGATTGTTGATTAAATCGTTTTTCAAAATTCTCCTTGAAATTATTAAATGTATTTATCATTTTATTTATTTACATAGTTTTAAATTGAACATCCAATTAAAAATTCTAATGTTTAACGTATCTAAATTTGTAAACTACTCTTCCAAAGAAGTGTCTTTCTTCTGTATCATTTTCTATGATAGCGTCAACTGTAAGATAGAATCTTAGTTTATATACATTCTTATCTAATAGTTCTTTAACTATTTCGCGTGTAATATTACTTAATGTAAAGGCATAGTCTAGATTACTTGCACCATCAATTGTACAAATAATTTCCTCTTTATAAGGTAATGAATACCGGTCAGTTTTTACACTAGATTGTATATTCAAGCTATCAAATAGAGTAATTAATAAATGCTCACACTTAATTTCAAATTCAGTAATGAATTTCATGTAATCTTCTAAATCAACCTTTTTCCCTTTACGGATAAGGTTACTAAGTTGAGGGATTAAAAAAGCCATCTTAAATTCTATTGGAATATATCTGTCAATTTGTGTTTGCATGTACTAACTAATTTGAGTAAACTAACTTAGATTGATCTATAATATTGATTATTTCATCTCTAAGCTCTTTTGGACTAATCACCTCTGCATTAGCACCATAACTTAGTATCTTATTTTTTAATTCAATAGTATTATACACAGTAAAAGTTACCATCATTTCTTCCTCTGTCTTAGAAATGATTTCCATGGAAGGATGGATCTTTGTTTCAGAAATTAAGGGTATTAGTTTCTTATCGAACTTAATTTTAACTTCAATAGGATCAGCTGCGTGAACATGAAATACACCTAAACTATATTTGAAGTAGTCTTCTGCACTAAAATCTTCATCTATTTTAAAAACCTCATCACATGGTTCTATTTTTTGTATTCTATTTAGCTTAAATAAATTTGTACCACCTTTATGTTGCATTTCTTTTGCATTTGCAACCATGTACCATACGTTTCTGTATTCCTTCAATAGGTATGGACTAATTGTACGTGTTTTAGTTTCTCCGCCATAGGGTTTGTAGTGAATGATTAGGGTCTTGTAATTTACTATAGCGTCATAAATTAACTCAATCCATTCTTGACCTGTTTTTCCAGTTAACTCCCCAATTTGAATGTATTTTTTGTGGTCTGACTTATTTAATCTACGTAAAACAGATCCAGCCATTAATCTTGTGATAACGTCGTCGAACTTTTCAAACAAACCTGAACCCTTGTAAATAGAGAAAGTCTGAAGTGCCATTTCAATGATTTCTCTGTCCTTTTGGTCCAAGATTTCATTTGTAATGGATTCATCTCTGGTTTCATATTGGTACTTGCCATCTTTTTTAATAATATTAACTGGGAACTCATTTTGCAACATTTGAATGTCATTGTATATCATTCTTTCACTAACCATTGCATATCCGTCCTCTTCAAGTTGTTCATTAACCTTTTCTGCAATCTCCTTAATTGAATACCTTTTATGACTTTTAAGGATCCCATCAATTATAATGAACCTCTTTCTTGGATTTTTACCTATTGGCATAACTTCAGTTTTCACAAAGCTATGCATTTTTGAAACTTTAGGCCTTTTTGCTTCAAAAACTAACGATTTATTCAATTTATGGGTAATTCTAGTCATTGATTTATTGTTGGATACAAATAAACATCCCTGTTTTGAAATTTTGCTTCAATTCTTTTTTTGAAACAAAACTTCAATCTCACTTCGATCTTTGTCCTCCAAAATCAAAATATATGATATCAATACTATTAAACATTCTTAAAACAATCAACCAATTATTTTCTAAAAATAAACTAGTGGTTGTTAGACTAAAAAGTTTTCATGAGAGGGATTCAAATTTGAAATAAAACTTCAAAACTCACTTATACATTTGAATATCAAGATGCTAGATTTATTTCATTAAAAAGTTCTACACATCTGAATAAAATAATTAAAAATAGTTCCTGGTTCTCATTTAACTAATTCAAATTTGCCGCCCTTCTAAATTTTTTCTATGAGTAACAAACAAACTTCAAAAGAACTCCTTAAGACTGTACAAACAATTGTTTCATCTACAAAGGGTCAGTTATTAAATGATGACCTAATTGACGAACTAAAAACTGAGACCCCAAGTATCATGTGTTTCTATGATATTTCACATTTTCAGTCTATTGTATTTTCAATTTATCTTGAATGTGGCCTGAAAGATATTGATGTTGATACTGAAAGGCTCATCGACTATTTTGGAAAGAATATGTCATGCCTTGCTGACATAAATCAAGCAATTGATGAATTAACATTGAAAAAATTATTATTTGTAAAGAGACATGATGGTTCTAGTAGACGGAAATCAGCTTATAACAAAGTTATTCAAGTTCACCATAAGGCTTTAGATGCAATGATGAAGGGGGATAAGGAATTATTAGGAGATCAAAAATTAGATAATTTCTTTGGTTTATTAGGTGAGGTTAGAGATTTGATATGTAAAAGAATTGATTGTTCTATTACTACTGAGGTTCTAGTAGAAGAAGTGAGGGGTATTCTTGAAAGTAACAGAAAATTTAAAGAAGTTGAGTGGCTCTTATCACATGATAATTTAACTAATTATGATTTAGTATTAGCATTGGATTTGACAATTGAACATTTAGAAGGAGCAGAAGAAGTAGATATTGATAAACTCATTAAGGAAGTCTATTCTGAAATACATGACAGGATTAAGTATAAAAGAAGAATTAAAGAAAATACTTGCGAATTATTCAGAAACGATATAGTGAAATTTTCAGAAGAAATATTTTCATTTTTAAATTATGTAAAATTATCAGAACATGCAATGGATGTATTATTGGGAGGGTACCAAGATTCAATTAAAAAAGAATTTCGTCCAAAGATGGGAATACTCATCAACCCAGACAAGATTGAATCAGAAGAGTTGTTTTATAATGACTCCGAGCATGAACAAATTAAAACGCTTTCAAACGCATTGGATGAAGACAACTACAAAAAATTAATGTCCCGTTTAAAAGATAATGGAATGAAGCAGGGTTTTACAGTTCTTTTATATGGATATCCTGGAACTGGTAAAACTTCTTCAGTAAAACAAGTTGCAAAAGCAACAGGCAGATCCGTTTACATGGTTGAAATTCAAAAAATCCAATCCAAATGGGTTGGCGAAAGTGAAAAGAATCTAGCCAAAGTTTTTGAAGAATATAAGCAAGCAATAAAGTTTTTTCAAAAAGTTCCAATTTTATTATTTAATGAGGCAGATGCTATACTTGGTAAAAGAATGTCAGTGAATTCGAGTGCAGATAAATCGTTTAATGCTCTTCAGAATATTCTATTGCAAGAACTTGAAGAATTTGAGGGTATATTCATGGCTACTACCAATTTAGCTGACCAATTAGACTCTGCATTTGACCGTCGCCTTCTCTATAAAATTGATTTCAAGAAACCTGCCGAACAAGTAAGAAAAAAAATCCTTTCTAATGTTTTTAAAAATATTTCATCTAAAACCATAGATGCTTTAACTGAACAGTTTTCTTTAACTGGCGGACAAATAGCAAATATTAAAAAGAAGTTGCTTGTAAAATCTATATTAGATGCCAACTTGGATCAAGAATTGTATCTATCGACTCTTTGTAATGAGGAATTTATTTTAAGTAAATCAGGAAGATCAACTATAGGTTTTATTCATTCATAAAAATTTAAATTATGTTATACATTTTGTTATTATTAGGGGTTATTAATTTGGGATTAGTTTTTGTCATTTTCAGTAGAAAAGCTAATGAATCCGATCCTAGGCTTGAAGTAGTCTTGTCAAATCAATCAAGAATTGAAGGCGGTATTAAACACGATTTTCAAACTAATGGAGTTTTAATTTCAAATATTGAAAAAGAGATTAGAAATCAAGTAGAACAAAAATTTACGCAACAATCTCAATCAATTAAAGAAGAATTTAGAGGTTTTAACAATTTTCTTAATACTAAGTTTACAGATATAACGCAACTACAAAAAGATAGGTATGATGAAATTGAGAAACGTCAAAATGAGCTAATTAAATCTACTGACAACCATCTTAAAGAGATGAAAGAAACTGTAGAGGAAAAACTTCAAAAGACTCTTAATGATAGAATATCTCAATCATTTCAACTTGTCACTACTCAATTAGAATCAGTTCAAAAAGGATTAGGTGATATGCAAACATTAGCACAAGATGTAGGGGGATTAAAAAAGGTATTGAGTAATGTCAAAATGAGAGGTGGTTTTGGAGAGGTACAATTATCTCTTTTATTAGAACAAATACTAGCTCCTGAACAATATGAGGCAAATGTAAAAACCAAAAAAGGAAGTAATGATTTGGTTGAATTCGCTGTAAAACTTCCCGGGAAGGATGAAGAAGGGAGTGTTGTGTATTTGCCTATAGATGCCAAATTTCCAAAAGATGCCTATGAGTTCTTACAAGAAGCATACGAAACAGGTGATCCTGAAAAATTTCAAATAGCACAAAAGAATCTAGAAACAACAATTAAAAAGATGGCTAAAGATATCAGAGACAAATACATAGACCCACCAAATACCACAGACTTTGGTATCATGTTTTTACCATTCGAAGGGATTTATGCTGAAGTAGTTAAAAAAGCCAGTTTATTGGAAGAACTACAAAGAGATTATAAAGTAATCGTAACTGGACCTACTACTCTTGCAGCTATTTTAAACAGCCTTCAAATGGGATTCAGAACACTAACGATTCAAAAAAGAAGTAGTGAGGTTTGGAAAGTATTAGGAGCAGTAAAGAAAGAATTTGAAACATTTGGGGGATTAATTGGTAAAGCGCAAAATAATATCCAAACTGGTTTAAACCAATTAGATGAAGTTTTGGGTGTAAGGACAAGAGCTATAAATTCTAAATTAAAAAACATCGAGGCTTTAGATGTAAACGAGACTCAAAATCTATTAGAAGTAGAACCTAATAATGAAGAATAAATGACTTTGGTTGGTTAGTAAATACAAGAAGGCGACAGGACATGGGTCCATCGCTTTCTTTTTCAAGTTAATTTCTTAAATTCATAATACAATGAGTAAAAATTTCACCTTATCAAAATCGGATTTTCAATTAGCTTCTACTTGCCCTAAAAAGCTTGTTTATAAAAAACAAGGATATCCAACTACTAATGATACAAACGAGTACATGGAAATGTTGGCAAAGGGTGGTTATGTAGTAGGTTTAATGGCTACATTACAATACCCTGATGGAGTTGAAATAACTGGTAATACAAAAGAAGCAATTGAAAAGACAAATGAATACCTAAAACAAGAGAATTGTGTCTTATTCGAAGCAGCAATTCAGTCAGGTGAAAAGTTGATAAGAGTTGATATTCTACAAAAAATAGGCAACAAAATCGATCTAATAGAGGTAAAAGCTAAATCACATGACACAGAGGATGATAAAAACAAACAAGAAAAATTATTAGCTAAATATATAGAAGATGTAGCTTTTCAGTATTTAGTAATGACAGAGGCACTGCCTGATTATGAAGTCAATCCATTTTTGCTTATGCCTGATAAGTCTAAAAGAACAAATATTGATGGGTTGATAGGATGGTTTGCTGTATTAGATTCTAAAGATGATTCAGATAAAGAATTGGAAGAGTTGCCAGCACAACAGAAGCCGAAATTCAAAAAACCTGAGGTTCTATTCAAATACGAAGATGATATCAATCGATCACATTACATTGATTTGTTGAAAAAAGATGGGTTATTACAATTAAGGCCTATTAAAGAAAAGGTTATACAAATTCTGGACGTTATTAGAAATAGATCAAATAATTTCATTCAAATTTTAAAAGAAGGAATTAAGGATGCAGATTTTTCTATTACTAAAAAATGCAAAGCATGTGAGTTTAAATGCGATGGTGCCACTAAAAATGGATTTAAAGAATGTTGGGGTAATTTAGCTGATTCTGATCCTCATATTTTTGATTTGTATTATGGTGGCTCAGTAACAAATGAAGATAAGCAACCTTATTTAGATGAGTTAATTTCACTTTCAAGAACAAGCTTATACGATATAGTGCCTGAAAGATTAAAAAATAAGAAAGGCGAAATTGGTGTTAGGGCGGGAAGGCAAATTATTCAATTAAAATACACAGAGGAAAACAAAGAGTGGATTTCAGACGAACTACATTCGGTTTTGAATGAATATCAATACCCACTTCATTTTATAGATTTTGAAACATACACAGGTGCATTACCTTTTCATGAGGGGATGAGACCATATGAATTAATTGCCTTTCAATGGAGTTGTCATACTATTCCATATAAGGGTGCTACTCCAATTCATTCTGAGTGGATAGAAACTGAAGGTAAATTTCCAAACTTTGCTTTTGCTGAATCATTAATGAATCAAATAGGAATTTCTGGAACACCATTTATGTGGGCTACTCATGAAAACACTGTTTTAAGAACAATCTTAAATCAGATGGAAATATTTGGTTATACCAATGCTGCTTTAAACGATTGGCTTTTAGGTATAACTAGTGATAAGAGCCTTGAACGTAAAGGTAGATTAGTAGATATGAATGATCTTACTAAGAAATACTATTTCCATCCATTTATGAAAGGACGAACTTCAATTAAAAAAGTATTGCCAGCAATTTGGAACAATAATCCAAAATTACATCAAGTAACATTTTTTAAAGATTATTCAGCTATTGACTTTGAAGGCGGAATCATCGACCCATATGATACATTGAAGCCAGATACAACACAAATAGATGAAGAAGATGCGGTTGCAGGTGGTACAGAAGCTATGAGAGCATTCCAAAGAATTAGATTTGATGATAGTTTGAGTCTAGATCAAAAAAAAGAAATTAAAAGACAACTTTTAGAATATTGCAAATTAGATACAATGGCAATGGTTATAATTGCTCATCATTGGGGATTAAAATAAGTAGAATATTAGATTTGATACAAAATATATAAATTATGAGAGGCTCAAATATTATCAATAAATACATCATAGATTCAAAGGAATACCTATTTAGTGAGCTAAGTAAAGACCAACTAGTTTATGTTGAATCATTGGCAGATAAGACTAGATACAACAATCTAAGGAACCAGGTGCTAGAACAAGAAGGGGATGAGGTTGAATGCGCTATTAAAATAAATGTAGAAGATCAAGAAATGACTGCCTATGATAAGTTTCAAGTAGTATTATTCAAGCGTTAATCTTATAGACTCGATACTCCAAAATCCCAATAGATTTTAACCCAAATCTTACAAAGTTGTATTCGAGTGTTTTAGCCCCATCTTTTTTTATTGATTTTGCAAACTTGGTTTCAATGCCAAGTTCCCTAAATTGGCTTCTCCTAATTATTGTATTTTCGTCCCCTTCAATATACATTACGGCAAGGTTATAATCTTGTTCTTTAAGATTGCGAACTGCTTCTTTAAATGGTTTAGTAGAAAGTTGATATTGCCAATTATGAAATTGAACTCGGCATTTAGAACAGCAAAAAATCTGATCTATTCTTTTTGGCTCAAAATCTGCCTCGCAGTTTTTACATAATAATCCCATAATTCATATTTTAAAATTTTAATAAATATTATAGTCGCAAATTAGATAAGTACTTTATAGTATGGCTAAAATAGTATTCAATTTGTAGATTAAAAAAATAAAAAATCCAATATTAGTTAGGGCATTATTATTCTCAGAAATAATAATGTCTTTCAAAAATAATATACTGACATGATTAAAAGTCAATAAAATCAATACCTATAGAGGAATTAAATTTAGTAAAACACTCTGATTTATTTTATCCACATTTTTAAAAAGAAGCAAAAAAGCAAATCAATAAAGCTTTGTCTAGTAAATTATAGTATACTTTAAATTATAAAAAAACAAAAAACATTACTATTGTAAGTGTACTTATTTATTATTACATTTTTAGTAAAGACTATTGAGCAAGCTAAATGTAAGTGTACTTAAAGATTATTTTATCCTCCTTGAGGAAAACGTTGATTTGAGAACCACTTAATGTTATTTATTGACTTACCGAATCTTTCCATAATGCAACAAATTAGCTTTTTCAGGTAAAGTAGCATATGATGCCTTAAGCCTTGCATCATATTCTTTGAATTTCTCTGGATTGTCTGCTTCTATATTAAATCCAATGATATCCATTGCCATAAAGTGCTCTACCTCGAAATTTGTAGCATCCTTTAATAGCTCAACCTTGGTTTTATACTGATATGCTATGTAATTACATAGGCTAATCCAGTAGATGCCAGTAATCCTAGGATCTGATACTAATTTGAACCTAATTACGCCATTTTCAAATCCAAGGTAGGTGGGAATATACCCATCACGCATAGCCCATTGTTTAGCAAAATTGCCAATAAAGTACTTGTTTATGGCTTCTGGGTCCAAAGTTTCAGGTTGAGGGCCACCAGTTTTCATAAATAACTGAAGTGTAACTGTTTTCTTGTCCATGTAATGTGGTTTTTAAGGTTAAAAATCACACCAAGAAAAAATTGAAAGGGAATTACGTTTTATTTTGACTGTAATTGTCCTCATCTAATTCCAGCACCGTGGAGGGTAACTCTCTCGGTTGCTAGCCATATAGGCTTCTTGATGATAGAACAAAAGTAATGAATAGTTATAACATTTTAAAGTAAATTTAAACTTTACAAATATTTTATAAAATTGCGTTTGAGAATAAAAACCTTTCATTTGAATTACACGAAAATAATACGTGCATCAAGTATAAATATTTCGGTGAATTATATTGGAGTATAAATGGCATCGGTGTAGATTTTAATTACCCCGAACAAAATACGAAATCAGCTTGGTTTAAAAGGTTAATGGAAGAATCAAGCTGTATGTCATCAGCATGTCTGGGAAGTTTATTTTATCATCTAACATCTCTAAGCGATGAGTCATTCAAAGAAATTTATGGGGATATCGCTTTTATTGTAAAATCTAATGAATTTAAAAACTTTATAAATGATTGGTTTAGCGCAGATGGAAGTGTTTTTTCTGAGCCTCTTTTTTTTGATGGCAAGTTTGGCAGGTTTTCAAATTATGGTGATATGAACTTTCCAGATAATGAAGAAGATGAAGGTGATGAACTAAAATGGGATGAACAAGCAATAACTATTAAATTGAATCAAAAAGGAACTTTTGATGATTTGAGGGGTAAATTATTTATTAACGAAGAATTTGAATTAAAATTTAAATCAGAACTAAAAAGTGTAATTCATTTATTTAAAGATTAATTACAATCATCTGCAGATATCATGAGCTTCTGACCCTTCTTGTTTAATTGAACAAGGCTAGTTAGCTAATAAACTATTTTGAATTGTTTATTTTAGTAGTAACATACAATTTTATCTCATCTTTTGTAACCTTAAAAAACTTAAGACTTTCATAAGCGCCATTAATAGCTGAATTTAATCTTTTATTTGCTGATTCAAGTTTTGACTCTAAATTATGTTTAATAATAAACTCATCTCCCTTATTTAAGTATTCTTTCAAAATCGAGTAATCATCAAAATTCATACTTAATTCTAATTCTTCATTTATTGGAATTTTTTCTACAGTAATTCCTATATGGGAATACATTGATGTGCCACATTTTAATTCTCCTTCTTTAAAACTAAATATTATATTTTCTAATTTACTAGTACTAACAAAGTCGTAAAATAATTTCATAGATACATAAATATCACAATATCCTTCTGTTTCTGATTCAATATATTTAACCACTCCTATTCCATAAATTTCAATACAACTTTTCAAAACTCTGATTTTTATAGTTCCTTTCGAATATAAACTTGTAGATAGTTTTTTTAATTCCTTTAAAATAATAAGCAATCTTTTTCTATTTGTTTTGAAAGAAGTTTGATAGTTGGTCATAGATTTAAATTTTATATTTTTTCATATTTGGTTAAACTTCATTTCAAAAGCTTACAGAAAGCAAATCTTGGAAACAAATGTTAAATAAAGATAATAAATGAATTCAAATATTCCTTAACTTTAGCACCAATACTAAATATTGAATTTTTGATGAAGAAAGTACTCAGATTAGATGAAGTTCTAAAAGAAAAACATATACAGCAGAAGGACTTAGCCGAATTACTCGGAGTAAGCAAAGTGAGTGTGTCATATTGGTGTAATAATCAAACTAATCCAAGTATTGATACTTTATTGAACATCGCAAAAGTATTAGAGGTGAAAGTATCTGAATTAATTAATGAATAATAAGCAATAAATAGAATGGAAAAGCTAGATCTAAAAAGCAAAGATTTTGTTAATCAAAATATTGAGAAATTAGCAGAGATATTTCCTAACTGTATCACTGAAGGGAATAATGGTAAAACGATAGATTTTGACCTACTAAAACAAGAGCTAAGTTATTCTTTAATTGAAGGAACTAAGGAACGATACCGCCTAGAATGGCCTGGGAAGAAAGAAGCTATAGTTGCTGCTAATCTTCCTACTACAAAAACACTACGTCCAGTTAGAGAAGACTCTGTAGATTTTGACAATACTGAGAATGTATATATTGAAGGAGATAACCTTGAAGTACTTAAGTTATTACAAGAGAGTTATCTAGGAAAAATTAAAATGATTTACATAGATCCTCCTTACAATACTGGAAATGACTTTGTGTATAAAGATAATTTTTCAAAAGATACTCAAGATGAGCTATTAGATAGTGGTCAAAAAGATGAGTATAATCAGAAACTTATTGTAAATCCGGAAACCGCAGGGAGATATCATTCCGACTGGTTGACTATGATGTATCCCAGACTAAAACTTGCAAGGAATTTATTAACTGATGATGGTGTTATTTTAATTTCAATTGATAACAATGAAATTGAAAATCTAACAAAAATCTTATCTGAAATATTCGGTGAAAAAAATCATATTGAAACAATAGTATGGAAAAAGAAATATGGAGGAGGTGCAAAAACCAGGTTTTATGTTGGTTTGCATGAATATATTGTTGTATTCGCTAAAAATATTGATTCAATTGATTCGATCAATATTCCATATGAACAAGAAACCATTGATAAATATTATAAATATAAAGACGAATATTGTGAAACTAGAGGTCCTTACAGACTTCAGCCATTATCCACAAATAGTAATGATTTTAGACCAAACCTAAGATACCCTTTAATGTACAAAGGGAAAGAGGTTTGGCCAGAAAAGCAATGGCAATGGTCGAAAACAAGGACGGATGAAGCTTTAAAAAACAATGAAATTGTTTTTATGGAAAGTAAGGATAAAATATCAGTTAACTTTAAGCAATATTTAAAAGATGCTGACGGCGAAATGAGAGAGTCAAAACCGACGTCAATTATCGAAGGGATATATACACAGCACGGCACTAATGAGATAAAAGAAATATTTGGTGATGGTCAAATATTTTCATTTCCAAAGCCTTCGAATTTAATTTCACTAATTTCTACTGCCTACCTTAAAGAAAATGATATTTTTATAGACTTTTTTTCAGGATCAAGTTCATCTGCGCATGCTATTTTAAATATGAATAGTAATGACTCGTTAAAAAGAAAATTCATAAATGTTCAAGTTCCTGAAATTACCAATTTTGAAAGTGAAGCTTATAAGGCTGGCTTCAAAAATATTTGTGAAATTGGCAAGGAGAGAATAAGAAGAGCAGCAAAAAAAATAAAAGATGATAAGTTACAAAAAGTAAAAAAAGAAGGGATATTTGCCGATTTTAATGACACACAAGATTATGGCTTTCGTGTATATAGGTTAGATGAAAGTAACATGCAGGAGGTTTATTATAAACCTCAGGATTATAATCAATCAAATCTTGAATTATTTGCTGACAATATTAAACCAGGTAGAACTTCTGAAGATTTATTGGCACAGATAATTTTGGATTGGGGTCTTCCTTTAAATCTGAAAATAGAAACTATGGAAATTAATGGCAAGCAAGTGTATAAAGTTGCAAGTAATTCTTTATACGCATGTTTTTCTAGCAATATTGATGAAGAATTTGCAAAAGAAGTGGCAAAGGAAAAGCCATTGCGAATTGTTTTTAAGGATGCAGGATTCAAAGATGATACTGCTAAAACTAACGTGAAACAATTATTAAAACAAATCAGTCCTCAAACTGAAATGAAAGTGATATAAATATGAAACTTCAATTTAAAATACAAGATTTTCAACTTCAGGCAGTGAAAGCTGTTGTTGACTGTTTTAAAGGGCAGCCGTTAAAGTCAAACAAATTTACACTAGAACGAAGTAAGGATATCATCCGTAAGGCGAAGGAGGCTGCATATGGAAGCACACAGGTGTCTGTTTTCGAGACGGATGTATTGGAAGATATTGGATACCGCAATAGTTTAGTTCAACTTACAGACAGTCAAGTATTAAAAAATATACAGGAAATTCAAGATTTTAATCAAATTCATCAATCGCAAGGTATTGAACGTCCTCAAGGTTGGAAGACAGGATACAACCTAACTATTGAGATGGAAACTGGCACTGGTAAGACTTATACCTATATCAGAACAATGTATGAGTTAAACAAGCAATATGGATGGAGTAAATTCATAGTTATCGTTCCAAGTATAGCAATACGAGAAGGAGTATATAAGACATTTGAAGATACTCAAGAACACTTCCTAGAGCAATATGGCCATAAAATCAGTCCATTTATTTATAATTCTAGCAGGCCCCAGGACATAGAAAATTTTGCATCTGAGAGTAGAATCAGTGTAATGATTATAAATACTCAAGCATTTAATGCCAGAGGAGAGGATTCACGAAGAATTCGCCAAGAATTAGATCAATTTGGCACTAGAAGACCTATCGATATAATTGCAGAGACAAATCCCATATTAATTATAGATGAGCCACAGTCAGTAGATGGGCCTACCACACTTGCAAGCATGCAAGAGTTTAAACCATTATTTAGTTTAAGATATTCTGCAACCCATAAAGTAGAATACAATAAAATATACCGACTTGATGCTTTGGATGCCTATAACAAAAAGCTAGTTAAGAAAATTCAAGTAAAAGGCATTAGTATAAAAGGACATACGGGTTTAGATGGGTATGTTTATTTAGAACAAATAAAACTAAGTACGACAAAGCCACCGACGGCTGTAATTGAGATAAATAAATTACAAGGCGATGGTGTTATCAGAAAAACATTTACCGTTGAGCAAGGTGTTAGTTTATACTCATTATCGGGTGAATTGGAAGCATACAAAAATCAACTAGTTACATTAATTGACGGACAAAAAAACTGTATAGAAATTAACGGTAATGTTATTGAAGCTGGAACAGTTATTAATAATGAGGATGAATCGATCTTCCGAAGGATTCAAATAAGGGAAACTATTCTATCTCATATTCATAAAGAGAAAGCACTCTTTGATAAAGGTATAAAGGTGCTAAGTTTATTTTTTATAGACAGTGTAGAAAATTATAGAAAATATGATGAACAGGGCGAAGATTTGCAAGGTGAATTTGCTGTAATATTTGAAGAAGAGTATAAAAAGGTGATTAGTGAAAACGGACAGCTTTCTTTAAATGACACTGACCTTTTAAATGGTATATCCAAAGAATATGCAGCTTATCTGCTAAGAGATAATCCAACTCTAGTTCACCAAGGTTATTTTTCAATAGACAAAAAAGGTAAAGCTGTTGATCCTTCGGTAAAACGTGGAAGTGAGGATTCAGATGACATATCCGCTTATGACTTAATTATGAAAAATAAGCAGCGATTATTAGATTTTAATGAGCCAACCAGATTTATTTTCTCACATTCAGCTTTGAAAGAAGGTTGGGATAACCCGAATGTTTTTCAAATATGTGCATTAAAGAATGTTGACGCTTCCAATCAAACAAGAAGAAGGCAAGAAGTAGGGCGCGGTATGCGTTTATGTGTAAATCAAAACGGAGTTAGACAAGATTTTGATGCTATTGGTGATGAGGTTCACGAAATAAATAAATTGACTGTTATTGCCTCTGAGAGTTATGAATCATTCGCAAAAGGTTTGCAAAGTGAGATTGCATCAACTTTAAAAGAAAGACCTCAAAAAGCCAATATTGAATTCTTTGTGGGAAAATTAGTGATTAATGCATTAGGTGATAAATTAAGAATTACTGATGAAGATGCTAGAAAAATCAATAAAACACTTTATAAAAATGATCTTATTGACGATAACGACAAGTTAACACTAATTGGCAAAGATTTAATTGAGCAGGGTAATGTTCCAATTCCTGAACACTTAGAACCATTTAAGGATTCAATCACTAAGATTCTTAAATCAATATACACTGGTGAAGGAATTAAACCTGAAAACGAGCGTCAGCAAATAAGAATAAAAACAAATTCAAACTTTGATAAGAAAGAATTCCAGGACTTGTGGGACAAGATCAGCTTTAAGTCAATATACGAGGTCAAATTCGATACATTAAAGCTTATTGAAGACAGTAAAAATATCATAAATGCTAATTTGGTTATTGCAGACAGGATGTATCAAATAAAGTCTGGGGAGCTTAAAGAGGGAACCAAACAAGAATTGGTTTCAGGAACGGCTATGCATAATGAGGAAAGTCAATTGGTTGAAGTAGCTGTGGCAAATGACTCAAATACAGTATATGATATAGTTGGCGAAATTGAACAATTGACTAATCTTACTAGAAGAACAATAGTTGGCATCTTAAAATTAATAAAAGAAGAAAAGTTTTTATTAATTCGGAAAAACCCAGAAGAGTTTATTGCAAAAACTAGTAGGTTGATTAATGAGGTCAAGGCAAGCTTGATTTTAAATAATATTACCTATCACAAATTAGATGACCGCCATGAATCAGCTACTGTTTTCTCTAATGAAAAAGACTTTCCTAGAGATGCACCATTAATGAAAAAACACATTTATGATTATTTAACAACTGACTCTAATATTGAAAGTGCTTTTGCTAAGGAACTTGATGAAAGTGTGGAGGTAATAGTTTATGCTAAGCTACCAAAGAGCTTTCACGTAGCCACTCCAATTGCAAATTATAGTCCTGATTGGGCGATTGTCTTTGATAAAAACAAAGTCAAGCACATTTACTTTATTGCAGAAACTAAGGGATCTGATTCTACTAATGATCTTCGAGAGGTTGAAAAATTGAAAATTCAATGCGCAACAGAGCACTTTAAAGCAATAGCGGGATCTGAAGTTCAGTTCAAGCACATTTCAAGTTTTAAAAAATTAATGGAAATCGTTAAATAAGTAATTATGATCGAAAATTTAGATATGCAAAGTCCAAATTGGACAAACCTTAATACTCAATTTATAGCTGAACGATTCCCCAACTGTGTAACAGAAACCTCTGAGGGTATTAAGATTGATTTTGATTTACTGAAGCAAGAACTGACATCGGATATAATTGAAGGGAATAAAGAACGTTATCGTTTGGAATGGCCAGGGAAGAAAGAAGCTATCGTTACAGCTAACATTCCATCCACAAAAACTCTGAGACCTATTCGCGAGGATTCAGTTGATTTTGATAATACAGAGAATGTGTATATTGAAGGCGATAACCTTGAAGTACTTAAGCTATTGCAGGAGAGTTATTTGGGGAAAATTAAGTTGATTTATATAGATCCGCCTTACAATACCGGCAAGGATTTTGTTTATAAAGATAATTTTGCCAGGGATGTCCAAGACGAGTTATTGGAAAGTGGACAAAAGGATGAATATAATCAACGCATGGTGGTCAACCCAGAAACAGCAGGCAGATACCATTCCAACTGGCTAACAATGATTTACCCAAGGTTAAAATTGGCTAGAAATCTATTAACTGATGATGGTGTTATATTTATTTCAATTGATGACTCTGAGCTAGATAATTTAAAACGAATTTGTGACGAAATTTTTGGGGAACAGAATTTCATTTCAAGATTCATTCACAAAAATAATTCTAATAAGAACCAAGCGAATTTAGTAAGTGTTTCGTGTGAATATTTTTTATGTTACTCAAAAAATTCTGATCAGATAAAAAAACAAATCTGGAGATTGAGTAAAAAAGGAGCTAAGGAAGTATTTGATCATTTTCATCTGTTGAAAAATCAGAAATTAAATAATGAAGAAATTTTATTAGAGATAAAAGATTTATATAAGAGGCCAAAATTTGCTCATTTAAGTCGGTGGAATAAAATTGATGATAAAGGCGTTTTTATGGATGATAATTTATCAAGAGAAGGTGGAGCTAAGGATTATTCAATAATAAATCCATTTACAGGTCAACTTTGTCCAATTCCTCCGAGAGGATGGGGCAAATCAAAAGAAGAATTATTAAAATTACAAGAACAAGATTTAGTTTATTATGGAGATCCCAATACTCCACCAAGAATTAAATCTTATTTGACTGGAGATGACTTTTCGGTACCCGATAGCTTTTGGTATATTGATAATTCGGTAGATACAAGATGGCAAAAAAACGAATTCGGAGATATTGTTTTTGATAACCCTAAGCCAGTCGAATTACTTTATAACATAATCACTATGTCATTAAAAGAAAAATCGCTGATTTTAGATTTTTTTTCAGGATCTTCTACTACAGCACATGCAATTATGCAAGTAAATGCAGAATCCAATTTGGATCTTAACTATATTCTCGTGCAAGTACCAGAATTAGTAGACGAAAAATCTTATGCATACAAAAAGGGATTCAAGAACATTTGTGATATTGGCAAAGAAAGAATTCGAATTGCAGCTAAAAAAATAAAAGAAGATAAATTAAAAAAAGTAGAGTCCGCGGGAATATTTGCAGAATTTAATGATGCACAGGATTATGGTTTCCGTGTTTATCGGTTAGACGAAAGTAATATGAATGAAGTGTATTATAAACCAAAGGATTATAATCAATCTAGTTTAGACTTATTCTCTGATAATATAAAACCAGACCGAAGTGCGGATGATTTGCTTGCGCAAGTAATGTTAGATTGGGGACTACCATTAAGTTTAACAATAATACAAGAAACAATTACTGGAAAACAAGTGTATAAAGTTGCCAATAATTCACTTTATGCATGTTTTGATAAAGATATTGATGAGCAATTTGCCAAAGAATTAGCTAAGGACAAACCGTTGCGTGTTGTATTCAAAGATTCAGGATTTAAGGATGATACAGCTAAAACCAATGTTAAGCAACTATTGAAACAACTGAGCCCAGATACAGAAATGAAAGTTTTATAATGAAATTAATAGACAACGTTAATAATCGCTTGGGTGATGACTTAAAAGAGTCAATCAAGAAAGGCAGTAAACTTAGTATTGCTGCATCTTCTTTTTCTATTTATGCGTATGAATCGTTAAAGAAAGAGCTTGAATCAATTGATGAATTGCGTTTTATCTTTACTTCGCCAACTTTTGTTGAAGAAAAGTTCAAAAAAGAAGTCCCTAAATTCTTTATCCCTCATTTATTTAAAGAGGCTGACCTATGTGGAGGCGATTTTGAATTAAGATTAAAAAATAATTTAAATCAAAGATCAATAGCTAAAGAGTGTTCTAAATGGGTTCAGTCAAAGGTTAAGTTTAAAACTAATTCTAATTTTAGCACCCCATTGAATTCTATATTGCATATCAATTCACTTGATAATAGTAATGATACGGCTTATCTAAATGTTAACAATTTTAATACAGCAGATTTAGGTTTAACAGAAAGTAATGGCTTCCCAACCTTAATACAAAAATCAGTCTATCCTGAAAGCTTAGCATATCTAAATTGGTTTGACCAAGTATGGCAGAATGAAGATAACCTAAGGGATGTAACAACAAAAGTACAGGAGTACTTTCAAAATGCATTCTCAGAGAACTCTCCAGAACTAATATATTTTATTACTCTTTATAATATATTCAATGATTTTCTTGATGATTTATCATTGGATAACATTGCAAATGATAAAATTGGATTTAAAGAAAGTATAGTTTGGAATAAACTATATAATTTTCAAAAAGACGCAGTTATCGGTGCAATAAATAAATTAGAGAAATATAACGGTTGTATAATTGCAGATAGCGTTGGTTTAGGGAAAACCTACACTGCCCTTGGCGTAATAAAATATTATGAGATGAGAAACAAGGATGTTCTTGTCTTGTGTCCTAAAAAATTAGAGGCGAATTGGAATACATACCGATATAATGATAAAACGAATGTTCTGTCAGAAGATCGACTCAGATATGATGTGCTCTTTCACACTGACTTATCGAGAGAAAAAGGGATAAGCAATGGTAGAACATTAGAAAATGTTAACTGGGGAAATTATGGCCTTATAGTCATTGATGAATCACATAATTTCAGAAATAATAACCCCTATTCTGACAGAGAAAATAGATACCAAAAATTAATTCGTACGGTTATCAAAGAGGGCATTCAAACAAAGGTTCTAATGCTTTCTGCTACACCAGTAAACAATCGATTTAATGATCTTAAAAATCAATTAGCACTAGCTTTTGAAGGAAATACTGACCAATTAGACAAAAACCTAGGACTTAAATCTAGCATAGATCAGATATTTAAAAGGGCACAGCAGTCATTTAATATTTGGAGCAAATTAGAGGTTGGGGATAGAACTACAAATAAACTCCTAGATATTTTAGATTTTGACTTTTTTGAAATTCTAGATTCTTTAACTATTGCTAGATCCAGGAAACATATAACTACATATTATGATACTACGGATATTGGTAAATTCCCATTGAGGAACAAGCCGATATCTATCCAAAAGCCACTTACTGATGACGGGAAAGTTAGTTATGTTCAAATTGCGGAAAAACTTACGCAATTAAACCTTTCGGTTTATTCTCCACTGAGTTATATACTACCATCTAAAATTGAAGCATATGCGCTTTTATATGATAAATCAGTAAAGTCTGGAAGTTTCAAACAAGTGGACAGAGAAAGAAGTCTTCAAATACTAATGCGAATAAACCTACTAAAGAGACTGGAGAGCTCCGTAGATTCATTTAGATTAACACTTGAAGGGATAATATTATTAATAGAAAATGCATTAAAGGCTATTGAAAAAGGGTCAAGTGGGGACTATGAAGGAATAGACGCAAAGCTTGATGATGAAGAATTTGATTGGGAATCAGAATGGGGTGAACAAGACAATGTGATTGGTAAAAAAGTTAAAGTTCATATAGCAGATATTGATGTCCTAAAATGGAAAGAGGATTTATCAGATGATTTAATTGTCTTGAATTCAATTTGGGATAAAATTGTAGAAATTCGGGGTAAAAATGACAATAAATTAAATAATCTTAAGAATCTAATACAGGGCAAAATTGAGAATCCTATAAATATTGGTAATAAAAAAGTAATTGTATTTACTGCATTTGCTGACACTGCAAATTATTTATATGAGCACATTAGTCCATATTTTAAAGAACAATTTGGCTTAAATACAGCAATTATAACCGGATCAAGAAAGCTAAATAATTCAAAGAGCATACCATCAGACTTCAATACATTACTTTCTTGTTTTTCACCTAGGTCAAAGGATAAAGATAAAATATATCCAAATATAACAGAGTCAATAGATATTTTAATAGCAACTGATTGTATAAGTGAAGGTCAAAATCTACAAGATTGTGATTACCTAATTAACTATGATATACATTACAATCCAGTCAGAATCATTCAACGATTTGGAAGAATAGACAGAATTGGATCCATAAATGAATCGATTACTTTAGTTAATTTTTGGCCTGATATAACTCTAGATGCGTATATTAATTTGAAGCAAAGGGTTGAGAATAGAATGCTAATAAGCAATATGGCAAGCACCGGGGATGATAATATTCTAAACACGGATGAAGCAGATTTAGAATACCGTAAAATTCAATTGCAAAAATTACAAGAAGAAATTATTGACCTTGAAGATTTACGTGAAGGAGTTAGTATAACGGATTTAGGGCTAAACGATTTTAGAGTTGATCTGGCAAATTTTATAAAAGAATCTGGGGACTTAAACGATATTCCTGAAGGTATACATGCAGTAGTAGAATCTTCATCCCTATTACCAAGAGGTGCATTATTTGTTTTAAAGAATATTAATTCAAGTGTAAATATTGATAAATTAAATAGGCTGCATCCTTATTATCTTGTTTATATGCAAGATGAAGGGAATCTTCATTTAGGTCATGTTGAATCAAAAAAAATACTTGATGCAATGAGGATGTTATGTAAGGGTAAAAAAGAACCATTAATTGAATTATGTGAGGTAATATCTAAAAAGACAGATAACTATCACGAAATGTCAAAATATTCAAGCATTCTCAAAAAGTCAATCAAAGCCATTTTAAACAAGGAAGATGAAAAAGAAATACATAGTTTGTTTAGAAGCGGAGGTACTACAGCACTTGCTGATAAGTTAAAAGGGATAGAGGACTTTAAGTTAGTAACATTCTTAATTGTGCAGTAATGCCACTATTTGACCTGCCATTAAGTTCTAAAGTAGATCGAGTTATTCCCAAAAACTCGTTTGATGATTTTGCATCGAATAAAGTAAAAAAGCTCTTTACTAACCAGGTTCAGAAAATACTCTGGAAAAACAAACTATCAGTTGAAACAATAAATCTGCGTGGAAAAGAAATTGATGAAATTCAGATATTTGAAATCGAATTAAAAGAAAAGGTTTATATATCTGACATATTAAATTCAATTGATAAATCTATACCTTATCATATCATTTTCACAATAAGGTTCAATGATGATGTATATGTATCTGTTTCGCCAAAACATCTGAATCCTATCAATGGTAATTCTGCGGTTATTGACCATACTTTTAATACAGAATGGTTTGGTTCCCAGGAGTTCAATTTTAAAATTGACTTAAAAAATAACCTAGACGATGTTTTTTATACTTTCTGTTGTCAGTTTTTCCCAAACATAAAAAAAACTAAAAATTTACAAGATTTTATAACCACCAACAAGGAGTTAGATCGTCTAAATAGGGAAATTCAAAAAATTAAACAAGAAATGACCCAAACGAAACAATTTAATAAGAAAGTAGAACTAAATCAGAAACTAATATCACTTAATAAAATACTAGAATCTTTTATAGAATAATATTTATTTGTCAAAGGTTTAAATGCAATTGCTATAATACAAAGAGATATTTTAATGCAATAATTTGCAATAATTACTATTACTCCCAATAACACCACCCTCAATGTTTCCGCACGTTTCAGCATTAGAGTTGTGGTGCAAATTGTGGTGCAAATGAAAAAAGCAGCTACAAAAAAGTCGTTAAAACTTGTTTGTAACTGCTTGATTATCAAGTAGTGGGCCCACCAGGGCATGATCCTGGGACCCCCTGATTATGAGAGTTTCTGGAAGTATTCCATACCTTTTCTTTTATTGATAATCAATAGGATACAAGATTGAAATAGATTTATATTTCTCATATTTCACCTGTTTTAACCCGTTTTTAGTGAAAACTTGGCCGGGAACCTGGCAGGGATATTAGTTACAGCAACACTTCATTCACATCAAAATCAGAATCCAATTCAAAGTTATCTAGGTAGTGTAGGGTAGTGGTGCGCGGATCCGAGTGGTTCATGTTCTCGCTAATCAATAATGGGTTTGTTCCTGCACGTTTATGGGTATTTGCATATGCATCTCTTGCCATTGAAATATCTAAAGAAAGAGTCAATCCAAGTCTTTTACCTAATTTCTTGAGACGATTATTATATCTTGCTTTAAGTTTTTTATTCCTTTCTAATAGGTATTCTTCTGTATAGTTGATTTGTATTAACTGTCCAATGACGTATGGACTATTTTTATCTCCCATCTTATCAATTAACCTTTGTAGTTTTGGATTAATTACAACTTCAATAGGACGAATATTATTCCTTCTAGTTCCTGATGTTTTATGTCTATAAAACACAATTTTATTTCCATGAATATTTTCCCATCTAAGTAATAAAAGGTCAATAAAATTACTACCGTTTAATCTGTAGAGCATTTCCCATATGTCACGTGCATACTCATCCCAAATATTTTCAAAATCCCTACAGTCAAGAACCTTTTGAATTTCCATATTAGTAATCACTCTCTTTGGAGGAACGAAATTTGGTATTTTATAATCGTTAAATGGGTAATCGTATGTAACAGGAATGATTTTCTTTTTCCGATGGTAATTTAAAACTGACTTAATATTGCGGCATAATCCACCAAATGAGGCTAAAGAATTTTTTTTACCGTCAATACGATTTTTATTTAGATACCAATGTTCAAAAGAGTGCAAGAATTCAGGGTTAATATCTTCGTACGTTAAACCGGATTTAAATTTATTGATGTTGTTGAGAGTCCCAGATATAAGTTTTGCAGTTGACAATCTAATTTCTTTAGATTCCGTCTTAACCTTAATATAGTTTTGGAAAAGGTAATTTACTGTGCCTCTCTTCTTTTGTTCTTCAGTGATAATATTGTCAGGATCAAAACTAGTGTCATAGTATTTCTCTCTAAACTTTGCAGATTCAAAGGGTTCAATACTTGGAAGGATTTTTTTAGCTCTATCAATACACTTTTCAAACTTAGATCTAACCTTATCTACTTCTTTGTTAAATGATTTTTTGACAAAGTGCTTTTCGAATTCTTTTACTGTCATTTGCGCCCCCAACCTTAAGTATAATACTTCCTGCTTGTTGGAGACGCGTAATGTCAAATGATACTTGTCATTTTCTAGCTTATGCCTCTTGTCGATGATAATTTTGAAAGTTGCCATGATTAATCTAAAAATGATTTAATGTCCATAAACGATACTTGACCAGATTCGGTTAGCGTACCATCACTCTTTACCCACATATTGATTTCGTCAATATCAAAAAGCGTTCTTGCTCCAATTTTATGATGTGGGATTTCTTTTGCTGCTACTTTTTTGTAAATGCAGGATTTTGACATGGTTAGGTATTCACTAATACCTTCTACGTCTAAGAACTGTTTTTTCATAATAAAATTTTGGTTAACCTATACACCAAAAGGTTTTTTATTTAATAATTTTCGAATTTTTCGATGTATCTTTTTTTTGGATATTTAAAATACACACTACTTGACTCTTGAAAACTCATTCCTTTCATTTTAAGAGACCCTTTAAAACCAATACCCGGTTCGTCATATTTGAGATGAAAGGTTAATCCATTATAAAATCTTGCAACATATTTTACCCATGCCAATGGTGGCGACCATTTTGATAAAAAGTAGATAATAACTTTATTTTCATCAATCATACAAAACTCATCGTCACATACATAAGAAGTTCCCCAATTTTCGTTTTCCCAATCATCCTGTTCATCAAAAGTTTTAATTTTTTTAGGAATTGGTGATAATCTTTGTAAAGTGAATTTTTCGTTTTTATCCTTAACTCTTTTAAGGAAATGATTTAATTCTGTAACCTCTCCCATAACCTTAAGTGAATTAGAGCAATAATTAGCCATTATTTATTTGGTTTTTTTTCGTGGTTATAACCTCCAACTTTTAGTATTAAATCTTTTTTAATAAATCTGATTCTTCGAATTCGATGTCGCACAAATAATTATCTGAATTAGATATGTAATCAAAATAATTTCGAATTACATCTTGAATCTCTTCTTTATTATTTTCATAGTACTCTTTTGCAATTACTTCAGCTTCATCTTCTTCAATTTCAATGTCATTATCTTCATTTGCATTAATTACTTTAAGTTTAATGTCTTCAATAATTTGATCTTCTGACATAATGAAGTGGTCCAAAATTTCAGGATCACTCCATAATTGCTTTTTAATTTTGTGAAATGGTATCATATTTTTTGTTTTTAAAATGATAAACTTTGTTTTTGATTAAATCAAGGGGGCTAGGTTAGGAAGTTTTCCACATTAACCCTTTGATAATTCTGTAGATTACAGATACTGATACTCCATATTCAATTGCCAATCTCTTTTTACCATAGACATGTGGATTGTATTTTCTTCTAATCTCTCTGACCTGCACTTTATCCAATTTGGTTTTTCGATTTTCAGAATCATTATACTTTACAAGTGCAAGAGGTTGAATGCCTTTGTATTGATTTTTATGTAATTCTGATAAGATTTCATAAGACATCAATTGTTTGTCAGATTTCTTTGCAAATGAACTTGACTCAATTTTTTTAATCTCAGATTGAATTTTCTTGATATTCATACTTTTTATTTTAAGAAGTCAATTTCCCAAACTGACAGGAATGTTTCTGGGTATTCCTGCATGATGATTGCCATTTTTTCAATAAGTCTAATTGATCTTTCAGTTAATGACTCCCAGTTGTCCCAGATAAAATCGAGAATCGATTGTTTTTGATCAACTGATAACTCTAATTCATCCAAACAAGGGGTATTTAACACGACATCTGCAATCCATCCCCATAATTCCGCATTTGAAAGGGAGAAGTCTTGAACCATGCAACGAGATCTGATTGCGTTTTTGTGCGCCAACAAGGATGATTTACTCTTACTTTTCTCCCTAGCCTTTCGAACCTCATCGTCTGTCGGTAATTGAATATTAGATACAATTAAAAATGACATTGAACCTGTTGGTACCTGAAATCCCATTTTTTCGTCATCTTGATGATACTTGATTGCCTCCTTTTGTAGCTCACTTAAGTTACTCCACTGACTTTGTAATGACTTCTCATAAGTATAGATCTTTGGTCCATGTAGTGCTGATTTTAACATATTACACGAAGTCTCATTTGCAACAAGAGTGTCTACATCATCACAGAAGACAATAATCCGTTCTTGATTTGGGTTTAAGAAGTTAATAACGGCCAACTGTACTCCGAACGCGAACATTGATACATTACCTGTTACCATTACAAATTTTGCACCTGCAGCTTCTAACCTGTTTTTGATTTCAAATGATTTCCCAATACCAGGATACCCGTAAATGAAATTATGTGGGTACTTGTCTTCATTTCTGATTGTCGATAGTTTATCTACAATCTGAAGAAATCGCGTTCGATTTTGGATTCCTTTTTGAATCGCTTGTTCTTTAGTTACACCAAAGAGATTTGTGTTAATCATTGTTTCCATTTTTTATTTTGTTTTAAAATTTACGCAGCAACTGATTCGGCTAATTTTTGGTATACCATTTCATTAATAACATCTAAAGAATCTTTGTCAAACTCTTCATCTGCATTTAATAATCTTTGACAACCAATGTTGAAGTACTCTTTTGAAATTTCTGCAGATACGTAACGTCTATTAAGGAGTGTAGCGATTTTTCCAGTAACTTGAGTACCTCCAAACGGATCACATATTGTAGAAGAATTTTCGTCTGAAAGCATCAGTGTTAAAGTAACAGGGATCATAGGACTCATTGGCGCAGGATGTCCATTTGAGTAGATCTTAAATAATTCATGATCTTTCCCAACAGAGGCAGTAATGATATTTTCAATCTCTTGTTCTTTAAGATGAGAGACAAGTTTACCATATGTTTTCGTGATTGATTTTGTTTTTTTAGCTTTTGAACCATTCTTATTTACATCTTTGACAGATGTAATTTTAGCCTCTTTACCTTCTACTGGGAAAGTTAAAAGGTTGTACTTATAATCTTTAATATCCTTTACAAACCAAAACAAATACTCAACTGAGTTTTGCAGTCTTTTTACTGATTCTCCTTGTGGTCGGCTATTCTTTTTACTCCAAATAATACAGTCTTTATAATATAAGTTTGTATGTTTAAGTAACGCATCTTTAACCAAAAAAGGAATCTCTTGCCCTTGTCCATCTAAGTAGGTTTCTCCAATATTTACAACAACACTTGCGTTATCTTTCAAGATTGGTTCAATATCTGAAAAAATTTTACCAATATTTTCTGCAAACTCTTCTTTCGTTTCTTCTTGACCTAATTGTCTATCACCAATCCCATTGTATGTACGTAAATTCCAGTAAGGAATTGATGTGATAACCAAATCCACAATTTTTTTATTTTCTAATAATTCCGGTAATTTTCTACAATCATCATTAAAAACAAGAGCCTTATCTGGGATAACAAATGTGTAATTAAATTTCTTGTCTAAGACAGCACGTTCACTAATCAGTTTATTCGCCTCATTAATATTCAAATTCCCAGATAATAATTCTTTTGTAATTCCATATTTATTTTCTTCGTCAATCTTTAATTTTTCATTTAAAAAATCATAACATGGATCTACTTTCCAATTTCTTTCAATAATTGCTTTTGTCAAAAATCGATCCCCAATGTCATTATTAATGATATATTCAAAATTTGAAATTGTCTCTTTATTCGAATATTTGTTATTTAGTGCGGAAGCAATTTTTTCACTTCTATTGTAAACTGTTTTATCCTTATTTTTTTGCCCCATTTTTTTCGGAAATTTTTCGAATACAGCAATAATTTCTTTGATTTTGTCCTCTGTTGATTTCTCTCTGTACATATTCCTGATAATGCGTTCGAATACAGTAGGAGGAGCCTCATCAATTAATACATTGATGTACTCTTTGTTTAAAACTTTCATCGCATCAACGCGACGATAGCCGTCAATGATTTCGTAATTCTCTGTTACGATAATTGGACTTCTCATTCCACCGTCAACCTCAATTGATGTGGCAATTTCATCGATGGACTGAGGTGTGTAATACGCTTTCAATTCTGGGATTTCCACTAAGTGGCTGATTTTTACGATTCCTGTTTTCATTTTGATTTGATTTATAAAATTATAAAATAATAAATTGGTAATTTGATGTTCAAAAAATTACGGGATTATGTCCCGTAGTCTTTTTCCTGGGTTTATAGGTTTAAGTTTCGTTTATGTTTGAGTCTATTCATTTCTTCTTTATGTCTATCCGTTTCTTTTGTCTTTAAAATCCTTTTATAGTTCTCATCTTCTTTATTTGAGTCAATTAACCTCAATTGTTTTCTATGTTGGTCAATTTCCTCTTTTTCTTCTTGGGAGTATCTACTTTCAACTTCTTCTTTTCTCTTCCTATAATTTTCAACACTTCCGAGTTTAGCTTTTTTTTTCGCATCATCATCGTTAGAATCAGAATTATTTGTTGCATGCGAAGATCTTTCTAATTTTCTTAACTCAGATTCAAGGTATTCAATAGTGATGCCTTCATTATTAATGATCTCTGCCATTACACTTTTAATCTCTACTAATGCATCACTTAAAAATGCCTTATCGGTTTTAAGTTCTTCTATACTATTAAACTTAGGGTAATCCTCAAGTTTGTTAAAGTATCTTCTTATCTCTTTTTTACCAGAATATAAGTCAATGAACAAAGCTCTAATTACTATATAACTAAATGTATTTTCTCCCGATTTTTGTTCTTGAATTGAAAATGCCAAGGTTGGATTTTTATAGCATCTTAGTTGCAATATTTTCCTTTCAACTAAACCCATAATTGTTAACCACCTTTTATTTGCAGTTGCATCATTTTTGTAGGTAGTTAATAAACTCTTTAAATCGCCATTGAATTTAATTTCAAAAGGATCAGAAGTAATGTTACTTGGCAAACCTAAATTGTTCAAAGAGTCGTCAATGAAATTATCAACCTTTCCTTGACCTTCCATTTCTCCAATGAGGTCAGAGAATACAGGAGCTAAGTTTTCCTTGTATGTCTTTGGTTGTTTTGATAAATTGATGTCTCTGTATCCCATTGTTTAATTTTCTGAGATCCAAAGATAGGCAACCCTGACATTATAAAAAAATAATATTATAATCTTATAATGTATTTAACATTTATTTAACATATACGAGTAACAGAAAACTGCTTATTAAATGCTGTAACTCATGCCTATATTGATTTTGACGTAATTTCCAACTATGTAGGGCTTAGGGGGCAGGGGGAGAGTGATCTATGCCTCAAGGTATCTTCCCTTATATGTACATATATATGATACCCCCTACAGGGGCCACAATAGCGTTTAAAAAATTTCCAGGTAAAATCTCCAAAATTTAGAAAATTACCCCAAAACCGTTTTAAAAATTCCAGAAAAATTTGAAAATCGAGACACTTTAGACTTTACATTAATTGAAATGATATTTATTATTATACAAGTGTTGGTAATGATGGTGGTCTTTATCAGTTATACACTTAAAATATTTTTAGATACCCCTTAAAGTATGTGCCACCACACAGAAATTCGGGGTCTTTTAATTATATGAAAAATGAAACTGAATTAAAACCCAAAGGGATCTTCTTCAAGATGGACTGGGATGAAATGATTATGGATTTGGAAGACGAGTCAGTCGGTAAGATGATTAAGAACACCTACAACTATCTAAATGATAGGGAACTTGTTGAAATGGACAAGACGGAATCAAAATTATTTAAACATGTTATTTTACCTGTATTAAATTTTAATAATGAAAGATACCAGAATAAGGTTGAGCATAACAGAAGGATAGCAACGAAGGGTGGTAGGAAACCCAAGACCGAAGAAACCCAGACAAACCCAATGGGAATAATTGAAACCCAAAAAATCCCGAGTGGTTCTTTTACAATCCCGGAAAACCCTAAATATAGAGATAAAGTAAAAGATAGAGTTAATGAAAGAGATATAGAAAAAGATAAAACTAGAATAAGACTAGAAATAGATAAAATGAAAAAACTAGTTGATATAGATTTAAAAACAATTAAGGTTGAAGAGGAAATTGATTTTTCTATTAATGTAAAGGAGTTAGTAAGGATATTAAACTGGACTAGATTTGAATTACTGATATTTTACACTAGCGAAAAGGATGTTGAAGGTTTATTAATTGAATATGGTAAACTGGGATGCTTGCAGGGGATACTAGATATTAAGGAACATTACTCTTATTTTCTAGATGCTATTATAAAATAAACTCCTCAACGAAGACGTGAGTACAACGAACGATAGACGAAGTCTCACGACTTCAAAACCATCCCCCTCGCCGCTGGCCCCCTTCCCAATATTAAATAACCTTATCCTGTTTCGGAAAAGGACGAAATGGGTACTAGTGAATTTATTTTGATAAAATGACCCTCAAAATAATTTTACCTCCTCAGGTACTACCTTAAAATGATTATTTTGATCACCTTTTCCTATTTTGGAAGAGGTGTTTTACTTTTTCTTTCTCCTATATTTTCCTTTGGTCTTGTAGTAATATTTGGACTTAGATTGGTTTCTAATTGCGTTTGGATTGGTACTAACTGATTTTCTAACATACCCCTTCCTGAATTGACCTTTATAATTTATCGTAGGAGGGACATAGGTCGATTTTAAGGGACGTTTAGCCTCCTGGGTATCAGAACATCCAATTAAGAGAATAAACCCAAATATGAGGAGATATTTGACCATAAAATTATTTGTCCATTTCTGAAAATTTTTGATTTGAGAACCATTCCATAAACATTTCTATTTCTGAATCCTTTTTATGTTCATCCTTTTTCTTTAGAAATGTTATAGTCACTTTCTCTAGGTCATCTTTCTTATTTTGGTAACTTTCCCTAAATGCTTTGTTCTGCATACAAATCTCTACCATTTTATTCATTTTTGGCTTTTTCATATTCTTATATTTTTTTTGAGAAAATATTATCAACTAAAGACATGATTATTTTTAAATCACATACTTCTTCTTCAGTAAGTTTGCCCTTTAAAATTTTATCAAATTTCAATAAAAGTCGATTTTTGATTTGTTCTTTTGTTTGCTCTTTTTTAAATTGTTGGAAATCATATTCTTGACTGAACAGCAAATATTCAAAAGGGTATTTACTAACTAACCCTCCAAACCAAAGATTTGAAACATATCCTGATATTTTAGGTTGTGATGCAAAACCTTTTAATTTTTTTAAGTCATTCTCTATTGTTCCATTAATTGGTCTCATTTTAAATGGTTTAAGGGTTGAATCTTTTGAACTTCAAATACCTAATAGATGCCTCTGTTGAATCATCCTCTAAAGGTGGTTTTGACCTGTTTGTGAACATGAGAGTGGTTTGACCTAGTTTCTCGTGGGTGGTGTTTTTTGACGGAATTCCACGACTTCTCCAAAACTCAACTGTACTGCCTTTATAGTACTTTACGTTAGATTGATCTTTGGAATGTTGGGGTTGTCCCAAGTTGTCATTTTTTTTCTGAGACATAATATGTGTTTTAAGGTTAAAAAACACATCAAAGAAAATAGGAGAGGTTTACCTTTTATTTTGACAGTAAGTCCTCATCGTATTACCACCGTAGAGTTGTTGCTCTCGGTTGGTACTCATTTAAGAGTTCTTGATGATGGTGTAAAAGTAGTAATATTTTTCATTTTTACAAATTTTAAATAGATTTTAAAATAGACTCTCTTTTTATTGAATACTCTTGTAGGGTAATTAGTCCAGCATCAAGCATTGACTTTAATACTTGCATTTTCTTAAATGAATCAGACAATTCTTCGGGATGCAGTTTCTTGTATTCCTCAATTTGGCTTGCTGTTAAAATTTCAATTTCAAAATTAACGTAATCGTCATAGTTGATCCTGCAGCATGCAATTTTACCATCTGTTGTAATATCCCATCCTGTATTTGATCCCCAGCATAACACCTGGTTGGCAACCCAGTTTATATTTCCGTAGCGAGGCTTGTATCTCATATTCATGTGCATACCTATTTGAGTTTGTTTTAAATGAATACCATAATTGGTTTCTAAATAACCAGAGCTTACTTTACTAAAGGGCATCATTTCTTGAACTAGCACTTTTGTAAGTGTATTGACAATATTATTTGTTATCACCTTTTCTGCTTCATTAATTGTTATTTGTTTTTCTATTTCAAATTGCTCGTCCATGCTAATTTTGACTAATTCTAAAAAAGTATACTCCACAAAATTATTACGGTAGCACACTATACTTGCATCTGAAGTAATATCCCACCTATTTGGAAAGTCATCACTTAATGAACCTCCCCATCCCAATTCTTTGTTTAAAATCCAATCCTTACTTGTTTGGCTTAGTCTAGTGTCAAATCTTGATTTTGAAAATTGAACTAATTTAAAACCATATTTTATTTCAATGGTTTGTTTTTCTATATCTGAAAAACTTACCTCTCCATTTAAAAAAAGCTTTATTATTTGATCGTTATTCATGTTATGTAATTTAAAAAGTTGTTCATTAATAATGGGTGGTCATATAAATAAAGAAATGGTAAGCCAAATGCAATACACAATAACTCATTCCTGTATTTTGGTGAGAAAATTGAAAAAAAGTAGTCAAACAGATATTCTAGTTCTACTTTGATTGCTGCTGTTATTTGAGACATAAAAATCAGGCTTTGTACAAACTTACTGTTACAAACTGCAGTCTATTTGAGGTCTTAAAATCAAGTGAAAAAAGATCCTAAACGATTGTTTATTTAGTACATTTAATAAATTTTAATAAATGGCTTATCTAACCAAATCGAGGTTCAAAACCGCACTGAATTGTCCTACTAAATTATACTACGGTACAAAGGGGAATAACTATCAGGATAATAAAGCGGAAGACCCATTTATACTGGCATAAGCGAAACGGTTGTGGTGGTTGGAGTGTAGCGTCTTTTTGTTTGGTGTGTAGGGTTGGACAGCTCTTTGCTACCGCAATGGAGCTTTAGCGGAATGAGGATAGCAATGTGCTGTATGCGTTGGCACACACCACACAAAAAGTATGACAGTTAAAAATGGCGGCAACACCATAGATGCAGTGGAAGCGTTTGCCTTGTGTGGTAGCCACTGCATAAGCCGTGCTTGTGTGTAGGCTGGGTGGGTCAATTAAATTCGTGAGGAACGAACACCGCTTCTTTTTGCATTAGGGATTGAAGCGGAAATCCTTTTGCCTTTCGCAAAAGATTGTAGCGGAAAGCCCGACCCGTAGGGGAATGCCCAAATGCCTTTATAAAAAACTCTTTAGTAGAATTGAACTAACAACAATGCTTTCCTTCTTGCATTGGTGGACACTTTACTGTGCCATAGCTACAATAAACGCAGCAATCACCTTGCTTTGGTTTCAATACGGTTTTGCAGTTTTCACATTCATAGAAATATTGACAGGCATTAGTTGGCATTTCTTCTGTCTTGCTATGGCCACAAGACGGACAAGTTATTGTTGATTGTGTTATTAATTCCATTTACTTTAATGTTGTTTGAGTTGCTTTATAGCCTGTTGAATTAATTGCCTTTTCTATTTCAGCAAGATTGGTTTTTGAATTATCAAATTGAATTACAGCATTTGTATTTTGATAAGAAACATCCGCTTTGAGAATGCCTTGTAATTTATTTACTTCATGCTTTACCTCTTCTTCACAGCCAGTGCAACTCATGCCTTTTATTTTAAATTCTGCTGTTTGAATATTTGATTTCTCTACAATGATTACCTGCTTTTCAGTTTTTGGAAAGAACATTTTTGAGTAGTAGGGGAAAGCAATCATTAAGGCTGCAAAGATGGTAACAATAAAAAGAAATGATTTTGATTGAATGAATTTTGGTTTTTCATCTACTGCACAACCACAATCATCTGCCTTTACTGGTTTTAATTTTTGATACCAGGCGAATGCCAATACAACAATGCTTAAACCAATTAAATAGGGTCTTGCAGGTTCAATCCATGAAAACGTAGATGCAATGCCACTGCTACCTGCTATAAGTGCTAAAACAGGAGTAATGCAACACAATGAAGCTGCTATTGCAGATAGCACACCTGCACCTAAAAGTGAGCCTGATGCTTTATTGTTATTCATACAGCTACTGGTTTAAGATTTTGTTGATTGATGTACTTAAAGAATGGTTTGAGGATTTTGAGGTTTTCTTCTTTTAGGGAGTAGAAAATAGTTTGTGCTTCTCTCCGGGCTTCAATAATATTACCGTCTTTCAGTTTTCTAAGATGCTGTGATACTGCTGGAATACTCATTTCCAGAATGTCGCTAATATCACAAGGGCAAAGCTCCTTTTCTTCTTCAAGTAGGTATAGGATTTTTAGGCGAACATCATTTGCTGCAAGTTCTAAAACCTTACTTAGCTGCTGTAATGACGGTGCATTTGCTTTAATTTTTATCCTGCACTCTTTGATTTGCTCTTGGTCGGCAAATACTCTTATACAAGTGTTCTTATCCATATCAATGTTGAATTGTACGGACAAAGGTAATACTTATTTTCTTATTTTAGCAAATGCTTAAATAAGATAATGGGGGGCTTATAAAAACCAAAGGCTTTCTTTTCCGAAATCAGGCAGTTTGTTTTGAGAGAAGTACGGGAATATCTCTGCCACCATTTCAGGGTATTTGATTGTAACTGGCAGGTTCTGTTGGCTTACACTTTTCCAATACATTCTGCTGAACTGATAAACCTGGTCAATGAGTTGGTCAAGGGGCATACAGAAAAAGAATCATTCACAGATGGGAGTATAAATGTGCTGTAACCAAATTCAATAAGTTGGACATTCTAATTGCTTCACATATTGTACCATGGTCAAAAGCAAGTGACCAGGAAAGATTAGATGTAAATAATGGGTTACTCTTATCTCCTACATATGATGCACTATTTGATAAACATCTAGTAACATTTGACAATAATGGGAAAATTCAATTATCTGAAAAAATTGAATTTTCTGCATATCAAAAAATAGGTGTTACAGGGAAAGAACAGATAACTGATTTAAGCATGTATAATATTCAATATCTTGATCGTCACAATCAGATTTTTATTTAATTTTTTGTCGTAAATCTTTGATAGGTTTCAATAGTATGCATAT